>WNFV01001017.1_pt1 | contig 56005 bp, 46 predicted proteins | sample 5400101 | NCBI WGS metagenome assembly WNFV01 (sample SAMN13153361, study PRJNA577476) | soil metagenome | isolation source: 115 cm soil or saprolite under grassland replicate 1 | place: USA:California | collected 2016-06-15
GGGAAGTCCCCTGGGCCGGTGTTTGGCGGCGCCACCCCGTCGTTGGTGTGCACGTTGACGTAGGTGTCGCCGCTGCCCAACGCGGCCAGCACCGCCCCCAGGCCGGCCCACCCGCAGGCGTTGGCGGGGTCGGGGGCGGTGACCGTCCCCTCCGCCAGCGGCCCGTTCACCACACCGCCCGCGGGCGGCCCCATGAACAGGGTGACGCCGACCGGGCCGTTGACCCCGGCCGCACCACAGTGGATGTGGGCGGCGACGGCGTTGTCGATGTTGGCGACGTTGAGCTTGAACCGCAGCGCCGCGCCGTCCTCGCGGAGCTTGAACGTCGCCACCCCCACCGCCAGGGTGTCGCGCGCCGGGACCTCCTGGCCGCCCGACAGCGTGGCCACGAAGTTGTCACCCGCCAAGGCCGAAGGCGCCACCGCAAGCAGCGCCAGCGCCAGCATGCCGACCAGCACGGTTGTCCTGCGCATCCTTTCCCTCCTTCTGGTTGCCCGACTGGTGCGGGCGGAGCGGCCATCGGGAAGCGGCCTACCGCCGGGCGATCTCGTGGATCGCGCCCTGCGACAGCGACACCACGAACAGGTTGCCGTTCGGCCCCGTCTCCAGGTCGGTCACGATCCCGAAGTTCGTCTCGAGCGCCTCTTGCCGACCATCGCAGTCATCCCTCCCCGAAGACGGTGCTGCACCGACACCTCTAGAGTTCCCGCGCGCCCACCGCAAGGCCGCCTCGGTCCGAGAGGTGTCCACATAGGTAATACCGGCGAACGTCCCCGGCGGATTGGGCACACCGGCGCGTGAACGTGGCCGCGGCCTCCGACGTCGGCGATGGTTGATGCCAGCCAAGCACCTGCTCAGAAGTCCTGTCCGTAACTTGACGGGGAAGGCCCTGGTCGCTGACCCGGGTTATGGGCAGAACTTCTGGTGACCTGCTTCGCCGGAGCGCGGGCGACTCGCGGCGTGGCGGGACCTTCAACCTGGCCGGTCGACCCGTCGAAGTGTCCGCACCGCATCGGGTAGGCTGACGGTCGAGGTCGCGCCGACGGTGGCGCGGGTCGCTGGCCGTCCGGCGGCCTCGCGTCCCGGTACTGCATGTATGTGGTCGCTTATGTGGTCGCTCTCGGACGAGTCGCTGCTGGCCGGGCTGGCTTCTGGGGAGCCGGAGCCCGCCGCGGCGTTCGTGCGCCGCTTCCAGGCTCGTGTCTACGGCCTTGCGCTGACGATCGTGGACGACCCCGAAGCCGCAGAGGACGTCGCTCAGGAGACGTTCATCCGAGCATGGCGATACGCAGCAGCCCATGATCCCGTACGAGGCCGGGTGTCGACCTGGCTGCTCACGATCGCCAGGAATCTCGCCATCGACGCCCGTCGCGTGCGGCGTGCCACGCCGATGGACCCCGACGTGATCCTCGCGATGCCGATCCCAAGCCCCGAGGCCGGGCCGGAGGAGCAGGGGCTGGCCAGCGAGGAGTCCCGGCGGCTGCAACGGGCGATCGCCGCGCTGCCCGAGGAGCAGCGGCGAGCCCTGCTCCTGGCGGCCTTCCTGGGACGCACGGCCCGCGAGATCGGCGAGGCCGAGGGGATCCCGATCGGGACCGCCAAGACCAGGATCCGGGCGGCCCTGCTGAAGCTGCGCGCGGTCTTCGAGGTGGGCGATGACCGATAGCCTTGGCTGCCACCAGGTCCGGGAGGTCGCGCCCGAGCTGGCCCTCGGCGTCCTGGCGGGGCAGGAGCGAGCCGAGGCGCTCCGGCACCTGGCCGGCTGTAGCAGCTGCCGCCGGCATGTTGCCGAACTGGCGGAGGTGGCCGACGAGCTGCTGCTGCTGACCCCGTCCCGGGAGCCTCCCGTGGGGTTCGAGTCGCGCGTGGTCGAGCGGCTGACCGGCCGGGCACCCACGACCCGCAGGCGGCGGCTTGCCGCGATGGCCGCCGCGGCTGTGCTGGCGGCGGCGCTGACGGCGATCGGCTTCCACCTGGCCACGAAGGAGGACCGGCAGCTGGCGGCCCGCTACCGGCACACCCTCCAGCAGGCCAACGGCCTGTACTTCGGCGCGGTCTCGTTGCGCGACCCACGCGGCCACCCGGCCGGGAACGTGTTCGCCTACGAGGGCTCCCCTTCGTGGCTCTTCGTGGTGGTCAGCTCGCCCAGCGGATCCGGTGACTACGCCGTCGAGGTGACGACCCACGACGGCAGGCGCCTCCCGCTCGGAACGCTCACCGTGGCCGATGGCCGGGGAAGCTTCGGCCGGGCGCTCCCGGTGGCGCTGCGCGACATCGCCCGCGTGCGCCTCGTCAACGACGACGGCGGGACCGGGTTCCAAGCGGCGTTCCGCCGCCCCTCCCGCTGACCGCCGGGTCACCCTTGGCCGCAGGACCGGGCTGCGACAAGACCCCCCGATCGGTGCATCTCGGTGCATCGTGGGACCGGCCGCCGAGGTGCAGCGCCTCGTGCAGGTCGGTCTCGGTCCAGCCGAGGAGACCGCGAGCTTCGAAGGAGGCCACTTCCTGCCAGCCACCTGCCTATCCAGTGAAGCGGCCGGGCCCGTCCAGGCCGAGCGCGGCGCGGACCTCCTCGGGCGTGCGCCCGGGGATCAGCACCAGCTTCTCGCGGCCGCGCTCCCCCGCCGCCAGGCGCAGCGCCCGCGCACGCAGGCCGAGCCGGCCGGCGAGGAAGGCGAGCAGCGCCGCGTTCGCCTTCCCCTCGACCGCGGGCGCGGCGACCCGGACCCGCAGCGCACCGCCGGCGAGCCCGGCCAAGCCGCTGGAGGCCGCCCCGGGCACGACCCGCACGGTGAGCGCCGTCCCCGCCGGGTGTGCCCGCACGACCTGGCTCCTCGGATCGCCTCCCATTACCACGGGGCCCCGGCCGCCTGGCGGCGGCGCCGCCCTCCAACACGACCGCCGCGGTGGTCCGGGGCCGCACCGCCGGCCGGCCGGCGGTGACCAGCCCGGCTAGGACCAGCCTGAGGCCCACGGCCCAGGCGTACTGGCCCCACGCGCCGCGCCGGCTCCCGGGCCGCGCCGAAGGAGCCCCTCACGTTGCCCAACCGCGGGCGGATCCGCTGGTCTCTACCCCACCAGGCGAGTCCCTCCAGAAGAGCCGCACCCAAATTCAAGCTTGACGCAAAGAAAGGCAAGCACCAGACTTTGGCCAAGTCCGGGAGGCACCGTCCTCGGCGTCCCATGCTCATGAAGCGGACATCACGACACCACGCCGGGGCCCTGGTCCGGGATGAAGGCGGGGGCGACCATGACGATGCTCGGACCTTCTTCCGTGTCGCAATCTCCGCAACCTGCGCCTCGTCCGTGCGTGCGCGGCAAGTTCCTCTTCCTCGATGACGCAAAGCTGTACCTTCGCGGTGTGACCTACGGGACGTTTCGTCCGCTCGACGACGGTGCTGAGTATCCCCGTCCCGAGGTCGTCGAGCAAGATTTCGCCGCGATGGCTGCGAACGGGATTAATGCCGTCCGGACATATACCGTCCCGCCACGTTGGCTGCTCGACTCCGCGTATCGGCACGGCCTGCGCATCATGGTCGGCCTGTCGGTGGAGCGCTACGTCGGCTTTCTGGCCGACAAGAAGGGTTCGCCGGACGTCGAGGCGCTGGTACGCGCCGGGGTCCGTGGGTGCGCTGCCCACCCGGCTGTCCTGTGCTACGCGATCGCCAACGAGATCCCGGCCCCGATCGTGCGCTGGCTCGGCCATCGCCGGGTCGAGCGGTATCTCAAGCGGCTGTGCCGGGCCGCCAAGGCGGAGGATCCCCAGGCCCTTGTGACCTACGTGAACTATCCCTCCACGGAGTACCTGGACCTGCCCTTCCTGGACGTGGTCTGCTTCAACGTCTACCTGGAGTCCCAGGAGCGCCTCGAAGCCTACCTGGCGCGCCTGCAGAACATCGCCGGCGAGCGCCCGCTCGTCCTGACCGAGGTGGGGCTGGACAGCCTTCGGCATGGCGAGACGACGCAGGCGCAGGTACTCGACTGGCAGATTAGGGCCGCGTTCGCGGCAGGCTGCGCGGGCGCCTTCGTCTATGCCTGGACCGATGAGTGGTTCAGGGCTGGCGCCGCGGTCGATGACTGGGACTTCGGGCTCACCCGCAGGGACCGGAGCCCGAAACCCGCGTTGGCGGCTGTACGCAAGGCATTCGCCGACGTGCCGGTCGCGGCAGACGTGCCGTGGCCTCGGATCTCGGTCGTGGTGTGCAGCTACAACGGGCAGCGCATGATCCGTGACTGCCTGGAAGGCCTGCTGGAGCTCGAGTACCCTGACTTCGAGGTTATCGTCGTCGACGATGGCTCGACGGACGCCACCGCGGCCATCGCCAGACAGTGTGGGTTTGCGCCGATCATGACGGCCCATCGTGGGTTGAGTCATGCGCGCAATGTGGGCATCGAAGCGGCCACCGGCGAGATCGTCGCCTTCATCGACGACGACGCTCGCCCTGATCCGCAATGGCTGGCGTACCTTGCGCTCACCTTCCTGCGTACGGGCCATGTCGGAGTGGGAGGCCCGAATATTGCGCCTGCTGGGGATGGGGTCATCGCCGAATGTGTGGCCAACGCGCCCGGTGGCCCGGTGCACGTCCTGCTCTCCGATCAAGAGGCCGAGCACATTCCCGGCTGCAACATGGCGTTTCGTAGAGCCGACCTGCAGGCGATAGGCGGATTCGATCCGCAGTTTCGCACTGCCGGCGACGACGTCGATATCTGCTGGCGGCTGCGGCAAGCAGGCGGCACGTTGGGGTTCAGCCCAGCCGCCATGGTCTGGCACCACCGTCGCAACTCTGTCGGCGCGTACTGGAGGCAGCAGCAGGGCTATACCATGGCCGAGGTGCTGCTGGAAAGGAAGTGGCCGGAGAAGTACAACAGCGCAGGCCATGTCGGCTGGACCGGCCGGATGTACGGCAAGGGTCTCGCCCAGATGCTCGGCCGGCGGGGCCGAGTCTATCAAGGCACCTGGGGCAGCGCACCGTTTCAGGTGCTCGACCAGCCCGTGCCTGGCGTACTCCGGTCGCTCCCGCTGATGCCGGAGTGGTATCTGGTTCCTGCCGCGTTGGCTGCACTCTCGGCGGTCGGCATCGTGTGGACGCGGCTCCGTCTCGCCCTGCCGCTGCTCGTCCTTGCCGCCGGCGCCCCCCTGCTGCAGGTTGGTCTGGGCGCGGCACGGGCCTCCTTCCCAAGCGGTCCCCGAACTCGCGTTGCGCGGCTGAAGTTGCAGGGCCTGACGGCAAGCCTGCACCTGCTCCACTCGGCAGCGCGGCTTTGGGGTCGCCTGCGCCACGGCCTCACCCCCTGGCGGCGGCATGGTCGGCCCGGGCTCTCGCTCCCACGGCGGCGCACCTCCGCGACCTGGACGGAACGCTGGCAGGCTCCTGAGAGGCGGCTTCAGGATCTTGAGCTCGCCCTGCGGGCGGCCGGGGCGCTGGTCGTTCGCGGAGGTCCCTACGACCGTTGGGACCTGCAGGTGCGCGGCGGGATGTTTGGCGCCATCCGTCTGCTCATGGTGATCGAAGAGCATGGTGCGGGCAGGCAGCTGGTGCGCGTCCGCTCATGGCCGAGGTACTCGACGGCAGCGGTCATGCTGGTCGTCCTCGTCGCCGGGCTCTCGATCAGCGCGGCGCTCGACCACGCCGACGTTGTCCCTGCCCTCTTCCTCGTGGTTGCTGGCCTGCTCGGCCTCCGAGCACTGCAGGAGTCCGCCGGCGCCACGGCCGCTGCCCGCTGCGCGCTCCAGCAAGCGGAGCTGGACGGGCGCACCCCATCGCCGCGCCGGAGGCCGTTCGCCCTTGCCCGAAGCCTGCACCGAAACGGCGCGCGGTCGAGGAGGCCACGCGCGTGAGGACGCGCGGCGTCCTTGCCATTGCCGCGTTCGTCGTCCTGGGGGGGCTCGCGCTCTCCATTGTCGTCACCGACGGCTGGCGCAGGACAGCAGCGCATCTCGGCAAGGTCGGTGCCGGAGCCCAGGAGCTGACCGTCGAGAGCGGGGTCAATGACCCGGTGGCGCTGCGGGTGCCGGCGGAGCTGCCCCAGCAACCGGTGCAGCCGCGGCCGTGGCTGCCGATGGCGGGTGGTGGGTTGCTGGGCTTCGCGCTCGCCGCTGGCCTGGCCTGGCGGCGGAACCGGCGTCGGCAGGCCGCGGGCGTGCCCGCGCGGCCCGGGCGGGCCCAGAGCGTCCCCCTCCTCGGCGAGATCCCCGACTCCGCGGGGCTGGGCGGGGACGGCCGGGTCGCCGCTGCGGCCGGTCCCGACTCCGCCGCCGCGAAGGCCTACCGGTCGGTCGCGGCGTCGCTGGAGTCCAGGCTCGACCGGATCGGCGCACGAGCGGTGCTGGTCACCAGCCCGGAGCTGGGCGACGGGAAGACGCTGACGAGCGTGAACCTCGCCGTCGCCCTGGGTGAGTCGGGGCGGAGCGTCGTGCTCGTCGACGCGGACAACCGCCAGCGAGGTCTGTCGCAGTTGTGCGGCCTCGACGGAGGGCAACCGGGGCTCACGGACCTCGCCAGCGAGGCGGCTCCGATCGATTGCTGCCTCTGGGTGCCCACCATCACGAGCATCCTGGTCGTCCCGGCCGGCGCCAGCGTCCCCGACGCCACGGGCTTCTTCCAGGGAGCGTCCTTCCGCAGGGCGATCCTCCGGGTGCGGGAGCGCGCCAACCTGACCGTGGTCGACGCGCCGGCGCTCCTGGCCGCCTCGGACGCGCTGACCATCGCCGAGCACGTCGAGGGGGTAGTGCTCGTCGTGCGGCCGGAGACCCCAGCGGAGGCGCTCATCGAGACATGCAGGCGGCTCGACGAGGTGGGCGCCCCGGTGCTCGGCTATGTGCTCAACCGGAGCGGCGACCACCGCGACGGTCGCCCGAGGCACGGGATGGACGGCGGCGGGAACCGCGCCGACCTGCCCGCTGCGCGAGCGGAACCCGTCGACGGACGGGTCGGGCTGGGACCGGGGGGAGCCCGCGTGGGCCGGTTGCCGGTTGCCTTGAAGCGGGGGCCCGGCCTGGTCGCGTCCGTCTGGCGCTCCTGGTGGCTGGTGGCCGTGGTGGTGCTGCTAGGCGTCCTTGGCGGGTGGGTGTGGTCGGCGCGGCAACCAGTCTTCTACGAGGGGGTCGCCACCATCCGGCTGAACGATCCCGCCGCGGGGCGGTTGTCCCAGGACGGCAGGCAGCCGGTCGACGCCAACCGGTATGTGCGCAACCAGGCCGCGTTCATCGCCTCCCCGCCGGTGCTGGAGCGGGCAGTGCGGCTTGGTGGCGGCCGGGTCTCGGTCCAGCAGTTGCGCCTGCGGCTGGTCATCGAGCCGTCCAAGGATCTGGACCTGATCACCGTCCGGGTGCGGGATGGCACCGCGCGAGGTGCGGCCCAGTTGGCCGATGCGGTCGGGCAGGCCTACGAGGAGGCCGCCGTCCAGCAGGCCAGGGCCGCGGCCGGCAGGACGATCGTGCCGGCGGAGCTGCCCCAGCAACCCGTGCAGCCGCGGCCGTGGCTGCCGATGGCGGGTGGTGGGTTGCTGGGCTTCGCGCTCGCCGCTGGCCTGGCCTGGCGGCGGAACCGGCGTCGGCAGGCCGCGGGCGTGCCCGCGCGGCCCGCGCGGCCCGCGCGGCCCGCGCGGGCCCAGAGCGCCGAGCTCCCGGCGAGCCGCACGGCTGCGTCGGCTCCACGGGCAACGTTCACCGATTTCGCCCTGTACCGGCGGCTGCTCGATCAGGCGCGGCCCTATTGGCGCCAGGTAGTGGGCGTCTTCCTGCTCAGCCTGCTGTCGAGCCCGCTGGCCCTGCTCACTCCAGTGCCGCTGAAGCTGGCTGTCGACAGCGTCCTCGGCTCTCACCCGGTCCCCGGCGTGCTCGACGCGCTGTTGCCGGCGGCCGCCACACGCTCTCGCGCCGCCATCTTGGTCGTCGCAACCGGCCTTGTCGTGGTGGTCGCCCTGCTCAGCCAGCTCCAGGCGCTCGGCAGTGCACTGTTGAGCACCTACACGGGTGAGCGGCTCGTGTTGAGCTTTCGGGCGCAGCTTTTCCGCCACGTCCAGCGTCTCTCGGTCTCGTACCATGACGAGCAGGGCACCTCGGATTCGACATACCGGATCCAATATGACGCTCCCGCGATCCAGTACGTCGCGATCGGGGGCCTTATCCCGTTCATCACGGCAAGCGTCACGCTCGTCACGATGCTCTACATCATTCTCCGGGTCGACTGGCGGCTCGGGCTGGTGGCGTTGGTGATCTCGCCCGTCCTCTTGGTGATCTCGCGGGTCTACCGCCGGCGGCTCCGTCGTCAGTCGCGTGAGGCGAAGGCGCTCGAAAGCTCGGCATTGTCGGTCGCCCAGGAGGTGCTTTCGGCCTTGCGCGTGGTGAAGGCGTTCGGACAGGAGGACCGCGAGCAGGAGCGCTTCGTGCAGCGCTCGAGCCAGGGCATGCGCGCGCGGATCCACCTCGCGTTCCTCGAGGGTGCTTTCGCCCTTCTCGTCGGGTTGACCACGGCCCTGGGGACCGGTGCTGTCTTGCTCATCGGGATCCGGCACGTGCAGTCGAATGTCCTCACCCTGGGAGACCTGCTCTTGGTGATGGGCTACCTGGCACAGCTGTACGCTCCGTTGAAGACCATCAGCAAACGGGCCGCGGATCTGCAGTCCTGGCTGGCAAGCGCCGAGCGCGCCTTCGCGCTGCTGGACAAGGTGCAGGACGTTCCCGAGCGGCCCGAGGCGCGGCCACTTTCGCATCGCGCCGCTGGCGCCGTCGCCTTTCGGGACGTCTCCTTTGCCTATGTGGATCAGTTCCCGGTCTTGCGCAATCTTTCGTTCGACCTCGACCCTCACGCGCGCCTGGGTATCGCGGGCTTGACCGGATCGGGCAAGACCACGCTGGTGAGCCTGCTGCTGAGGTTCTATGACCCGACCGCCGGTCGCGTCCTCCTGGACGGGGTCGACCTGCGTGACTGCAAGCTCGCCGACCTGCGCAACCAGTTCGCGCTCGTCCTCCAGGAGCCTGTGCTGTTCTCTGCCAGCATCGCCGAGAACATCGCGTACGCGCGCCCTCGTGCCAGCCATGAGGAGATCGTCGCGGCGGCCACGGCGGCCAGCGCCCACGAGTTCATCACGCGCCTCCCCGAGGGCTACGACACCCAGGTCGGGGAGCGCGGTATGCGCGTGTCGGGCGGCGAGCGTCAGCGCCTCGCCCTCGCCCGCGCCTTCCTGAAGGACGCACCGATCCTCATCCTGGACGAGCCCACCAGCTCGGTCGACCCCAGGACCGAAGCCATGATCATGGAGGCGCTGGAGCGACTCATGCACAACCGCACCACCATCATGATCAGCCACCGTGAGAGCACGCTTCAGCCGTGCGACGTGCGCATCGAGCTTGCGCGCGGCGAGATCATCACCAGCGCGGGCATCTAGCAAAGGGCGAGAAGCCCGTTGTCGGGGATCAGGGGCCGGCAAGTAGATCGGAAACCCACACCCCGTCCTGGTCACGGGCTTCCAGGACGCAGAGCAGAGAGGGGATTTCCGCCGTGATCGAGGGGCTCGAAGGCGCGCTGAGCGACAGCCGCCAACTGGGGCTGACAGAGCTCCGTGGCGTGCTGCTGGAGGTGTTGGACGCATCCCGGGTGACGGGGCGGCTGACCACCGAGCAAAGTCTGAAGAGGCGCAAGGTCTACCGCTTGGGGTTCGAGATCGACGGTCAGGCTCGCACGCTCGTCGTCAAGCGCCTGGATCTGGCCCGCGCCCTGCGCAACCAGCTCGTCGCGACACGCTGGCTCCCCGCTGTCGACCTGAGCCAGCGAGGCCCGGCCTTGCTCGGCGTCGCCGCCGAGCGGAGCGCCCAGTGCGTCTGGCACGTCTACGAAGACCTCGGAGACCAGACGCTGGACACCGCCAACCCCGAGCGAAGCCGCGTGGAGGCGGCGATCGACCTGATCGCTGGCCTGCACGTCCGCTTCGCGGAGCACCCACTCCTGCCGGAATGCCGGCTGCATGGACACGACCTGGGAATGGCGTTCTATACCGCGAACCTCCGCGACGCCATCCGCGGCCTGGAATCTCTCCAGCCCCCTTTGGTCGACCTCGTTTCGGAGCACCTGGCGCTGCGGGACCGTCTGCTGCACCGGCTGTACAAGCTTCTCGACGAAGGCCCCGGCCGCGCGCGGGTCGTGGCCGAGCTGGGTGGGCCTGAGACACTACTGCACGGAGATCTGTGGCCGAAAAACATCCTCGCGGTGCCCGGGCGGCACGGCCTCCAGACCTGCCTGATCGACTGGGACGCGACGGGTGTGGGACCGCTCACCTACGATCTTTCGACCTTCCTGTATCGGTTCTCGGCCCACGACCGCCCGTGGATCCGCGACCGCTACCAGCAATCGGTGGCACCGCTGGGTTGGCGGGTGCCGGCCGCGGGCGACCTGAACCTCCTGCTGGAGACCGCGGAGATCTCGCGCCTGGCAAATTCTCTCATCTGGCCCTGCATCGCGGCGGTACAGACGCAGGCCGCATGGGCGTTCGACAGCCTGGCCGAGATCGAGAGGTGGTTCGAATCCGTCGAGCCGGCCGTGTGATCAGGATGAGCGGGCGCCGGCTGTTTCGAGGCTCCTCGGGAGCACAGCCATGAAATATCTCATTGTCAACGGTGACGATCTGGGCGCCAGCCCGGGAATCAACCGTGGCATCGTAGAGGCCCACCGGCGTGGGCCGCTGACGAGCACCAGCCTGATCGTGAACATTCCCGCGAGCCAGGAGGCGGCGCGCCTGACGCGCGAGCTGCCGGCGCTGAGCGTAGGCTTGCACGCCAATCTCACGGATCCCTCGGGGCGGCCGCTCGCCGACCTCGAGACCGGTGAGCGCTGCCGCGCGCTCCTCCAACAGCAGCTGCACTCCTTCCAGGAGCTCATGGGCCGCCTGCCGACGCATCTCGATTCGCATCACAATCTCCACCGGAACCCCCGGCTGCTCCCCTACTTCCTCGAGCTGGCGGGCCGGTACGGGCTGCCGCTGCGCGAGCACTCGCCAGTGCGCTACTTCTCCAAGTTCTACGGCCAGTGGGGTGGCGAGACGCACCTGGAGCAGATCAGCGTCCAAGGCTTGATCCGTCTGCTGGAGACCGAGATACCGGAGGGCGTCACCGAGCTGAGCTGCCATCCGGGCTACTGCGACCCGGAACTCCGATCCACCTATCGGATTGAGCGGGAGGCCGAGCTGCGGAGCTTGTGCCACCCTCTGGTCCAGAAGTTTCTGGCAGCACGGCAGATCCGGCTCGTCAACTTCGGCGAGGCCATGGATCTACTTGCCGGCGCGACCCAGGAGAGAGGATCGACATGACCACCGTCGTGATCTCGCCGTACAGGACCTTGAAGTTCCTCGAGGGAGGCGGCCACTTCTGGGTCTACATGCAGTATGCCCAGGGCCTGCGCCAGTTGGGGTGCGAGGTCTACTGGCTCGAGCGTTTTCGCAGTGGTGACGCAGGCCAAGACAGCTCTCGGATTGAGGCCTTGCTGCAGCGACTGAACCGCTACGGCCTGGACGGCAAGGTCATCCTCTGCACGGACGCGGGCGGGGAGGGCGCGCAGGGCATGGAGTACGACTACATCGGGGCCACGCGATCCGAGGCAAGGGAGGTGTTCGGACGCGCTGACCTGCTGCTGAACTTCCATTACGCGATCGAGCCCGAGTTGCTCGCCCGCTTCCGTCGAACCGCCCTGGTGGATATCGACCCGGGTCTGCTGCAGATGTGGATGCACACTGGCCAGCTCGCCGTGGCGCCACACGATCTGTACTTCACGACCGGGGAGACGGTCGGAACGCCATCGGCGCTGTTTCCGGACTGCGGTCACGACTGGGTCCACATCCGACCACCGGTATGCCTGGAGCTGTGGCCCTACACGTACGACCCCCGGTGTGAAGCGTTCACCACGGTCGCCAACTGGTGGAGCGGGTGGGCGACAGAGATCGTGGATGGCCGCCAAGTGCTGTACGACAACAACAAGCGGGTGTCTTTCCTCGCGTTCGCCGAGCTGCCCCGCTTGACGAGCCAGCCGCTCGAGCTGGCTGTCCATCTGGCCGCTGGAGACGCAGAAGACCGTCAGATGATGGAGCAGCATGGCTGGCGGATCTGCCATTCCTCGGAGGTCAGCAGGACTCCCGAGATGTACCGCTCCTACATCCAACGCTCGCGCGGGGAGCTGAGCTGCGTGAAACCCTCGTGCATCAAGCTGCAGAACGCGTGGATCAGCGACCGGAGCTTGTGCTACCTGGCGAGCGGCAAGCCGGTGGTGATGCAGAACACCGGTCCAAGCTCGTACCTGCCTTCCGGCGACGGCCTCTTTTGCTTCTCGACACCTGCGGAGGCCGCCGAGGCGCTGGTGACCGTCAACGCGGATTACGAACGGCACTGTCGGACTGCTCGGGAGATCGCCGAAACGTACTTCGACGCTCGGCAAACCGTCGAGAGGATCTTGGATGTCGCGCTGACCTAGCCGGACGCGTCGTGGGCGCGGACGTCGAATTCAAGCCGTCGTCCGTCAACGGCGGTGAGCTCGACCATGGTGGTCACGTCCAGGCCTGGCGGTGTGGCGGCCTCGTGAGAGATGGCGATGTGCGTACCGACGGTCTGCTCGCTTGGCCAGTCCAGGTGGGGCTTGACGAGCTGGATGCAGGTCCGCTCGATGAGCCCTACGAGGTAGCCGGTGGCGAACACCCTCGGCATGGGGGCGAACTCAGGCGCCTCGGGGTAGAGGTGTGGCACGGTTCGGTTCTGGGGCACGCGATAGGTGAACTCGTGTCGGAGGCCAGGTCGCAGCGTGTGGGCAGGCACGGGGGTCGTCTCCTTTCGACGGCACCGATCGTCTAAGCAGGTCACCAGAAGTTCTGCCCATAACCCGGGTCAGCGACCAGGGCCTTCCCGTCAAAGTTACGGACAGGACTTCTGAGCAGGTGCTTAGACCGCCGCCAGCGGCCGGCGCTCAAGGCCCCGGGCCGAGGCCCAGCTCTCCGTGCGTCTCGCCCATGCAGCGGCCGGCGACGACCATCAGGCCCGCGTCGGACGCCAGGCCAACGGCCTCCTCGCTATGGGTGCCTGGCTGAAACCACACGACGCTGGCTCCGATCGCGGCGGCGTCCTGAACGATCGCCTCCGCTTCCGAGGGAGGACGGAAGACGTCGACGACGTCGACGGGAACGTCCACCTCCCGCAGTGACCTGTAGGCTCGCTCCCCGAGGATGGTGCCTCCCCTGGGGTTGACCGGAACGATCCGGTACCCCTGCGACTGCAGGTACCGCGGAATGAAGTGGCCCGGCTTCGACTCGTTCCCCGACGCCCCGACCACGGCGATCGTCTTGGCGCGGTCATAGATCGCGACCAGCTCGTCTCGCGTTCCATCACCATGCGGCCGGGTGGACTCCCCGCGCACGTCACAGCTCCTTCCGACACGACATCCCAGTCCAGGCCGAGGATAGCCGCTCGAGCGACCCTACAGAGCCCGTCCCCGTGGGACGGTACGCGCTGATGCCGAGGCTTGCTCCTGCCCAGAGAGGCGCCCTCTCAGGGCATCGGCGACCCCGCCAGCCCGAGCGGCGCAGGATGCTGATCAGACGGCCGCGGCCAGCGCCCGGTCGTCGGCGGTGAAGTCCTCGGAGGCGTCGGCGGGCGGGTTGGCCAGGTGCCAGGCGACCGAGCGGGCCAGCGCCTCGTGCGGGTCGGTCTCCTGCCAACCCAACAGGTCGCGGGCCTTTGAGGAGTCGACCAGGAGGTGTTGGGCGACCGTGCCGAACTCTTCGAGGTCGTCGGGCAGGAGCACGTCGGGCACCCGGACCAGCGCGGCGTGGGCGCCGGCCGCCTCCAGGACGTGCCTGGCCCACAGGCCCATCGACCAACTCCGGCTCTCCCCCAGGTTGAGCACCTCGGCCACCGCGGCCTCGGACTCGAGCGCGAGGCGGACTCCGGCGGCCACGTCGCGGACGTAGCCGCGGGTCCACAGCCAGCTTCCCGTCCCGATCGGGATCCTGGTCCGCCCGGCCCGCAGCCGGCCGAGGATCGGCTCCTCGCGCCGCTGGTGGTCGCGCTCGCCGTACACCATGGGGAGCCGGCAGACGGTGGCCGCCCTGGCGAGGTACGGCTCCTCGACGTCGAGCTTCTCGTAGTCGTCGCCACGCTCCATGCGGCCCCGGTACGGGTAGCGTTCGGTGCGGACCGGCGAGGTCTCGTCCAGCGGCAGCGGGTCGGTCTCGGCGCCGGTGAGCACCGACCCGAATGCCCGGTACACGTCCATGCTGGACAGCACGAGCAGGCGCACGTCGCCGCCGAGGGCGGCGAGCGCGGTCTCGGCGTCGGCGGCGGTGAGCGCGCAGGTGTCGACCAGCCCCTCGGGGCCGAACTCTTCGATCGCGCCTCGCAGGTGGGGCAGGTCGCGGCGGTCGGCGTGCAGGTGGTCGGCGGCGGGCAGGTCGTCCGGCTCGTGCTCGCCCCGGTGCACGATCAGCAGCTCGTGCCCGTGCGCGTCGAGCTCCTCGACGATCGCGGCCCCGATGAACCGCGTCCCCCCCAGCACCATCGCTCGCATCCCGGCTCCGTTCCGTCGACCGCTGTGCCGGCCAGCCTACTGAGGGCTCGGCGAGCGGTCGTGCGCATCAGAACCCCAGGCGGGCGAGCTGCTTGGGGTCGCGCTGCCACTCCTTGGCCACCTTGACGTGGAGGTCGAGGTAGATGCGGGCGCCGAGCAGGGCTTCCAGCTCGGTGCGGGCCCGGGTGCCGATCTCCCGCAGCACCGACCCCTGCCGGCCGAGCACGATCGGCTTCTGGCTGGCCCGCTCGACGAACAAGGTGGCCCGCACGACCAGCACCGGGTCGCGGCCCTCGGCCTCGCCCTGGCCCGGGCCGACCTCGTCGACCAGCACCGCGACCGAGTGGGGCAGCTCGTCGCGGACAAGGGCGAGGGCCTTCTCCCTGATCACCTCGGCGATCAGGTGCTGCTCGGGCTCGTCGGTGACGTGCCCCTCGGGGTAGAGCGGCGGACCCTCGGGCAGGTGGTCGAAGACCAGCCCGGCGAGCACCCCGAGCTGCTCGCCGGTGCGGGCCGACACCGGCACGACCTCGGCCCAGTCGCCGAGGGCGGCCGCGGCCGGGAGCGCCTCGACCAGCCGGGCCCTGGGCGCCGCGTCCATCTTGTTGACCACGCAGATGGCCGGCGTGCCGGTCCTGGCCAGCTCGCCGGCCAGGTAGCGGTCGCCGCGGCCGATCCCGGCCGACGCGTCGACCAGCAGGCAGACGAGGTCGACCTCGGCCAGGGTGCCCCGGACGAGGTCGTTCAGCCGCTGGCCGAGGAGGGTCTGGGGCTTGTGCAGACCGGGTGTGTCCACCAGCACGGCCTGGCCCCGCTCGGAGTGGAGCACGCCACGGACCACCGTGCGGGTCGTCTGCGGCTTGTCCGACATGATCGCGAGCTTCTGGCCGAGCAGGCCGTTGAGCAGGGTGGACTTGCCCACGTTGGGCCGGCCGACCAGCGCGACCAGGCCCGACTTCACAAGCGGTCCCCGGCCCTGGCGCGCTTCCAGGGAGGCGGCGGGTCGAGCGCCTCCGGCTGCGCCGCCTGAAGCGCGCCAGGCCCGAAGCTCTCGGGCAGCAAGGCCCCGAGGGTGGTGGTGAGCACCCGGTCCCCGGCCTCGCCGGCGCAGATGACCTCCAGGTCGAGGGCGGCAGGGAACTCGCGCAGGACCTGCCGGCACGCCCCGCACGGGGTGACCGGGACCTCCCCGTTGCCGGCCACCGCGATCGCCTCGAAGCTGCGGTAGCCGGCGGCCACGGCGGCGGCCACGGCCGCCCGCTCGGCGCAGATGCCGAGGCCGTAGGAGGCGTTCTCCACGTTGGCGGCGGTCACCACGTCCCCGCCGTCGGTGAGCAGGGCCGCGCCCACCCGGAACTGCGAGTAGGGCGCGTAGGCGCGCTCCCTGGCGGCGCGGGCCGCGGCGACCAGCTCCCCCACCGGCAGGTTCGTCATCGGCGCCCCTCACGCTCACGCGCCCGCTGGGATGCGCCCGCCGTGGTCATCGGCGCCCCTCACGCTCACGCGCCCGCTGGGATGCGCCCGCCGTGGTCATTGGGGGCGGGCCTCGGCAGGGGCGTCCTCGCCCACCCCGGCCCGCTCGAGGCGGTGGATGCGGACCCGCCCGAGGCGGCGGCCCTGGACCCGCTCGGCCCGCAGCCGCAGGCCCATGAACTCGACCTCCTGGCCCTCCTTGGGCACGTCGCCGATCAGGTTGAACACCAGCCCGCCGATCGAGTCCCACTCGGTGGAGGGGAGCTGCACGTCGAGCAGCTCGTTCACCTCGTCGATGCCGAGCCGGGCGTTGACGCGGTAGTCGCCGTCGGGGAGCGGCTCGACGTTGGGCTCCTCGCTGTCGTACTCGTCGGCGATCTCGCCGACGATCTCCTCGAGCAGGTCCTCGATGGTGACCAGGCCCGAGGTGCCGCCGTACTCGTCGATCACGATCACCATGTGGCTCTTGCGCCTGCGCATCTCGCGCAGGCAGTCGGCCGCCTTCATCGACTCCGGCATGAACGGGGCCGGGCGCAGGATGTCGCCCAGCGGCTTGTCGACCTGCCCGTCGTGGAGGCTGCGGAGCACGTCCTTGGCGTAGGCGAGCCCGACGATGTCGTCGAGGTCGCGCTGGTAGACGGGGATGCGCGAGAAGCCGGAGCGCAGGATCACCTCGAGCACCTCCTGCAGCGACCGCCCGGCACTGACGGCGACCATGTCGGGCCTTGGCACCATCACCTCGCGCAGGATGGTGTCGCCGAACTCGAAGATGGAGTGGATCATCTCGCGCTCCTCCTGCTCGATGACCTCCTCCTTCTCGGCCTCGTCGACGATCGCGCGCAGCTCGTCCTCGGACAGGAACGGGCCGGTCGGCAGGCCCCTGCCCGGGGCGACCACGTTGCCGATCCCGATGAGCAGCCGGGTGAGCGGCCCGAGGACCGGCAGCCGCACCAGCAGGTAGACGAACGGCGCCACGCTGAGGGCGACCCCGTCGGTGTGCTGGAGCGCGAACGTCTTGGGCGCCACCTCGGCGAAGATGAAGGTGAGCACGGTCATGGCCGTGGCCGCCGCCGCCACCCCGATGCCGCCGCCGATCAGCCGATCGGCGACCGAGGTGGCCAGCGCGGTCGCGAAGAACTGCACCACGAGCACGAGCAGCAGCACCAGGTTGAGGAAGCGGGTCGGGTTCTCCACCAGCCGGAGGAGCTGGACGGCCCCGCGCCGGTTCTCCTCCACCAGGTGCATGGCCCGGATGCGGCCCATACGGGTGAGGCTGGTCTCGGCGGCGGCCAGGAAGGCGGCCACCCCGGTGAGGACGACGATGGCCACGATGATCCAGATGTCGCCGGTCGAGGGCGCCTTCACTGGCCCGTTCCCCTCCCCCGCCAGCTCGCGAGCAGCTCGTCGGTGCGGGCTCGCATCAGCTCCTCGTCGCCCGGTTCGGCGTGGTCGAACCCGCACAGGTGGAGGATGCCGTGCACGGTGAGCAGCTCCAGCTCGGCGGCGAGGGTCTGCCCGGCCCGGGCCGCCTGCTCGGCCGCGTAGGCGGGGCAGAGGACGACGTCCCCGAGCATCCAGGGCACGTCGTCATCCTCCTCCTCGTCGTCGTCCTCGGCGTCGTCGTCGACCATGCCGTAGCGGTCGCCGGCGAACCCGGGCGGCCCGACCGGGCCGTCTGGCGGGCCGGACGCGGGCAGCGGCCCGTCGATCGGGAACGCCAGCACGTCGGTGGGCCGCTCCTCCCCCGTGAAGCGGCTGTTCAGCTCGGTCATCACCGTGCGGTCGACCACCAGGATGGAGATCTCGGCCTCGTCCGCGCCCTCGGACGCCATGACCAGCCTGGCCAGGTCGACCAGGCCGGTCTCGTCCACCGCCTTCTGGCTCTGCTCGTTGGCCAGGTAGACGCTCACCGTCGTTCGTCCCTGGCCGGGGGCCGGGGATGCAGAGGCTCGATCCCGGCCATCTACGCCCTCGCCTCGTCGTAGCGGCGGTAGGCCTCCACGATGTCCTGCACGATCCGGTGGCGGACAACGTCCCGGCTCGACAGGTACATGAAGGCGAGGCCGTTGATCCCGGTCAGGATCTCGCGCACCACGTTCAGGCCCGAGTGCTGGCCGGAGGGCAGGTCGACCTGGGTGATGTCGCCGGTGACCACGGCCTTCGAGTTGAACCCGAGCCTGGTCAGGAACATCTTCATCTGCTCCGGGGTGGTGTTCTGGGCCTCGTCGAGGACGATGAAGGAGTCATTAAGAGTCCTCCCGCGCATGTAGGCGAGGGGGGCGACCTCGATCGTGCCCCGCTCCATCAGCCGCCCGATCTGCTCGGCGTCGACCATCTCGTACAGGGCGTCGTAGAGCGCCCGCAGGTACGGGTCGATCTTCTCCGAAAGGGTCCCGGGCAGGAAGCCCAGCTTCTCGCCAGCCTCCACCGCCGGCCTGGTCAGGATCAGGCGGTTGACCTGCTTGGTGAGCAGGGCCTGGACGGCCACGGCCATGGCCAGGTAGGTCTTGCCCGTGCCGGCCGGACCGATGCCGAACACCACCGTGCTCCTGCGGATGGCGTCCACGTACTTCTTCTGCCCGACCGTCTTGGGCTTGATCGAGCGGCCTCGCACGGTGAGCACGGCGTCGCCGAACACGTCCGAGGGCCGCACCGCCTCGTCCCCCCGGAGCATGTCGATGGAGCGGCCGACGGTATCGGCGGTGAGGGCGTTGCCCTGCTCGAGCAGGTTGATCATCTCCTCGAACAGGCGGACGACCCGCTCGGCGTCGGCCTGTTCCCCGGTGATCGTGATCTCGTTGCCGCGCACGAACACCGTGCTCTCGAAGGCCGCCTCGATCAGCTTGAGCAGCTCGTCCCGGGTTCCGAGGAGGCTGACCATGGGGTGGTTGCCGGGGACCAGTACCTTGACCTGCGTCTGTTGCTGCACGCTTGCTGGTAGCCCCTCCTGTAGGGGACGCGGAAGAGCGCCGATCCTTCGATCGACGTTTTGCGAGTATATCTGGACTTCACAGGGCGCGGCGGCAGGGGTCACAGGTGTTGGATCGGCACCGGCTCGACCGGACCGGCCGGCTCGAAGCCGAAGACACGACCGAAGAACCACAGCTCGGCCTCGAACGCGCGCTTGATGCTCTCCGCCTTGCGGAAGCCGTGCTGCTCGCCCTCGAAGGCCAGGTAGGCGTGGGGGATGCCGCGCGCGTCGAGGGCCCGGACCATCGCCTCGGCCTGGGAGGGTGGCACCACCTCGTCCTCGAGACCCTGGATGAGCAGGACCGGGCAGTCGATCTGGTCGGCGAACCTGGCCGGGGAGCGCTCGCGGTACAGGTCGGCCTGCTCCGGCCACGGGCCGACGAGCTGGTCGAGGTAGCGCGCCTCGAAGTTGTGGGTGTCCTGCGCGAACGTCACCAGGTCGGCCACGCCGAACCAGCTCGACCCGGCCGCGAACGCGTCGCGGAAGGCGAGCGCGCACAGCGTGGTGTAGCCGCCGGCGCTCCCCCCGGTGATCGCGAGACGCGCGCTGTCGACCTCGTCCGCGTCGACCAGGTGGCGGGCGGCGTTGACGCAGTCGTCGACGTCGACCACGCCCCACCGCCCCTTCAGCCGCTCGCGGTAGGCCCGGCCGTAGCCGGTGCTGCCGCCGTAGTCGACGTCAACCACGGCGATGCCGCGGCTGGTGTAGAACTGCACGGCGAGCTTGAGCAGGTCGACCACGCCGGCGGTGGGGCCGCCGTGGCTGGTCACCACCAGCGGTGGCCGCTCGCTGTCCGGGCCCCTGGCGTCGCGGTTGACGGGCGGGTAGTACAGGGCGTGGGCGGTGACGCCACCCTCGGTCGGGAACTCCACCGGGCGGGCGACCGACAGGTACCCGGGGTCGAGGTCGAGGTCGCGGGAGCGCCGCAGGGTCTCGACCTTCCCGGTCGCCGGGTCGATCACGACCACGGCGGGCGACAGCGTCGAGCTGCCGGCGATGCAGGCCAGACGGTCGCCGAGCACCACCAGCTGGGGCGGGTAGAAGCTGGTGAAGGGGACGTCCAGGACGGTGGGACGGTCCGACCCGGGCTCGAGCACGCCGAGGTGGTGGACGGGCCCGCGCCCGTACAGGCAGGCGATCCGGCCGCCGGGCAGGAACGCGTAGGTGGCCAGGCCGAACACCCACTGTGGCGCGCCGAACTCGGCCTCCATCGGGGCCAGCGCCTCGACGCGCTCGCCTGAAGCGCGCGAGGCCGACTCGCCTGCAGCACGCGCGACCGACTCGTCTGCAGCGCGCGGGGTCTCCTGCTCCCGGTGCAGGTTCCACCAGCCGGTGCGGTCGCTGACGAAGTGCAGGCCGCCGCCCGGGCTCCACTCGGGCTGGAAGATCGACTCCTCGGGACCGCCGGCGACGAGCCTCGGCTCGCCCACGACCACGCCGCCCGAGAAGTCGGCCACCTTCAGCTCGGTCCCGTCCCAGGGCATGCGCGGGTGGTCCCATTCGAGCCAGGCGAGCCGGCTCGCGTCCGGGGAGAGGCGCGGGGACGCGTAGAAGTCGCGCCCGCCGGCAAGCACCCAGGGCACCCCGGACCCGTCGGTGGGCACGGCGACCAGCTCGTTGGTGACCCGCCCTGCCTCGTCGTGGGACTCACGGACGCAGACCAGCAGCGCGCCGTCCGGGGTGACCCGGGCGTCGGCATAGCGGAGGGCTGCCGGCCGGTCGGGCTCCGGCGTGATCGGCCTGGGCGGCCCGCCGAGGGGTGGCGCCCCTCGGCCTCGCGTGCCCGCCGGGCTGCGCCCGCCGAGGTCTTGGCGCCACAGCCGCTGGTCGGCGAAGTTCGAGAAGAACAGGACGCCGGCGTGGGCGACGTAGGCGCCGCCGCCGTACTCGTTGACCCGGGTCCGCACGTCGAACTCGGGCCCGGGCGGGGTCAGGTCGACCGGGTCGGCACCGGGCTCGGCGCGGCAGACCACGTTCCGGCCGCCTTCCAGGGGCCGGCCCTCGAGCCACAGCAGCGCCTCCCCGTCGGCCTGCAGCGCATCGAGCGAGATGCCACCCCCGGCGAGCAGGTCGCTCGAGATCGGGGACTTCCACGAGCCGTAGGGGGCGGCGTCACCGTGGCCCCTCATCCCGGGGGCCAGCCAAGGTCGCGGCCGCCGAGCACGTGGAGGTGGAGGTGGTCGACCGACTGGCCCGCGGCCGGGCCGATGTTGGTGACGACCCGGAACCCGCCGGCCACGCCCTCCTTCCTGGCCACCTCGTTGACCGCGCCGACCAGGGCGACGAGCAGGGCGGCGTGGCGCTCGCCGACCTCCTCGAGGCTGGCCAGGTGCTCCTTTGGAACCACCAGCACGTGGCTGGGCGCCTGCGGGTTGATGTCCCGGAAGGCGAGCACGTCGTCGGTGTCGAGCACGACGTCGGCCGGGATGTCCCCGCGGACGATCCTGCAGAACAAGTCGTCGCCGCTCATGCCGTGGCCCCCTCGTCCCGAACCCCCGCCGAGTTCCCCGGGGGACCTGGGCTTGAGGTCCCCCGAACCCCCGCCGAGTTCCCCGGGGGACCTGGGCTTGAGGTCCCCCGAACCCCCTCCATGGCCTCCGCCTCCATCCCTTCGTTGTCGGCCCGGGCGCCGCGCACGGTCACGACCCGGTCGACCAGGTCGGGGCCACCCGGGAAGCGCACCTTGATGTAGTTGTCGCTGGTCCCCTCGGCCAGGCCGTCGCCGGCCGTCTCCACCAGCACCGAGAGCGGCCGCCCGACGTGGGCCTCGTGGAAGCGGCGGCGCAGCTCGTTGCCGAGGGCGATCAGCTCGCGGGCGCGCGCCTTCTTCTCGCCGTCGGGCACCTGCTCGGGCATGGTGGCGGCAGGGGTGTCGGGCCGCTGGGAGTAGCGGAACACGTGCAGCTTGGAGAAGCCGACCCGCTCGGTGACCCGCAGGGTGGCCCCGAACTGCTCGGCGGTCTCGCCCGGGAAGCCGACGATCACGTCGGTGGACAGGCCGAGCCCGGGGATCTCGGCCTTGGCGTGCTCGACCCGGTCGAGGAACTCGGCCACCCGGTAGGGGCGGTGCATCCGCGCGAGCACCTCGTCGTCGCCTGCCTGCAGGGGCACGTGCAGGTGACGGCAGATCTTGGGGTTGTCGCGGACCCGTTCGACCAGGGCCGGGGTGACCTGCACGGGCAGCACGCTGGACAGGCGCAGGCGGACCAGCCCCTCGATCGCGGTGAGGCGGTCGACGAGCCGGGCCAGCCCCTCCCGCTCGCCCCGGTCCTCGCCGTACTTGCCGAGGTGGACACCGGTGAGCACGACCTCGCGGACGCCGCGGCCGACCTGGCGGCGCACGTCGGCGACGATCTCGTCCTCCGGGTAGGACTTCAGCGGGCCCCTGGTGCGGGGGATGATGCAGAACGTGCACCACTCGTCGCAGCCGGTCTGCGCCTTGATCGCCACCCGGGTGCGCAGCCGCTCGGCCGGCGCCTCGCGGACCGAGAGAGGCAGCCGGCGCACCTGGGGCACGCCGGTGATCAGCTCGGCGATGCGGTCCTTGCCCTCGTTGTCGACCACCAGGTCGACCCCGGGGATGGCCTTCACCACCTCGGGGTCGCTGACCGCGTAGCAGCCGGTCACGACGACCGTGGCGCCGGGGTGGGCTTCGGCCGCCCGGCGGATCAGGCGTCGCGAGGACGCGGTCGACTCGCGGGTCACCGTGCAGGTGTTGATGACCACCACGTCGGGCTCCTCGCCGGCGTGGGCGAGGTCGAAGCCCCTGGCGCCGAGCGCCTCCAGGGCCTTTTCGGACTCGGCCTGGTTCAGCCGGCAGCCGAGGGTCTTGAAGGCCACCTTGGGCGGTTCAGCCGTCACGTCCTTCGCCACCTCCAGGCGCGACGGTCCTCCCCCGGCCAGGGACGCCGCGCGCGTCAGTTGAACGAGGGGCGGCGCAGCCCGAGGTCGGACAGCCGCGCCACCAGGCTCCCCGGGGACTGATCGAGGATAGCGGCAAGTACCCGGACGTCGTCACGCCGGATCGTGAGCACCTTGCCGTTGAAGTCCCCGCGCTGCTGCTGGATCAGGGAAAGGTAGCGGCCGAGCGTGCGCGCCTCCGGCTCCCGCCGGGCCTCGAGCGCTTCGAGGTCGATGCAGACGGCCTCCTCGGCCGCGGCCGCTGCCCCCTCGGCCGCCTCGGCCGCGATGCGGGGCAGGAGGTGGTCGACGGGGACGCCGTAGAACATGGCCAGGCGCTGCAGGCGCGGGACCGAGATGCTCCGCTCGCCGCGCTCGTAGGCCCCAAGCACGCTCGCCTTGAACTCCTTGGACGAACGCTCCTCGACGTCGTGCAGCGACAGGCCCTTCTGCAGCCGGATGTTGCGGAGCCGCTCCCCCACTTGCTCCGCGTAGCTGGCCATCCCCCACCTCCTGGGCTCGTGGTGCGTCGGGGACCGGTAGCGGTGGTCACCGTGACCACCCAGAGTGTGGGGACTCTAGCATCGGCAGAATGACGCCTTCAATCACCCCCCGAGACGAAATTTCACGAAGGGTGGGGACTCGCGTCCCTCTGCGGGTCAGCGGGGGCGAGCGGTCAGCGCCCTGAGCCCTTGAAGCGGGCGAAGAGGCCGGCCGGCTGGGGGTTGACCGCCTCGCCGCGCAGGTCGGCGAGCTGGCGGAGCAGCCGCCGCTCCTCCTCGGAGAGGTCGTCGGGCGTCTGCACGGCCAGCTCCACGAGCAGGTCGCCACGGCCCCGGCCGTCGGTGTGGGGGACGCCGCGCTTGCGGAAGCGCTTCACCGTGCCCGGCTGGGTCCCCGGCTCCACGTCGATGACCTCCTCACCGTCGAGGGTGACCAGGGTCACCGTGCCGCCCAGGGCGGCCACCGTCATCGGCACGGGCATGCGGCAGAGCAGGTTGTCGCCGTCGCGCTCGAACACCTTGTGGGGTGCGACCATCAGGCGGACGTAGAGGTCCCCGGGCGGCCCGCCGAACTCCCCGGCGTGCCCGCGGCCGTGGTAGCGGATCTGCATGCCAGCCTCGACCCCTGGCGGGATCTCGATGGTCAGGCCGACCTTGTCGGCCACCCGCCCCTGGCCGCGACACTTCGCGCACGGGGTGAGCACCTCCTGGCCGCTGCCGGAGCAGGCTCTGCAGGTGGTCGTGGTCACGAGCTGGCCGAGCAGGGACTGGCGCACGGTGCGCTGCTGGCCGCTGCCGCGGCAGTTTCGGCATACGGTGGGCTCGGTGCCCGGCTCGGCGCCGGTGGCGTGGCAGCGCGGGCAGCTGACCGCCGCGACGTACTCGAGGTCCCGGGACGCGCCGAACACGGCCTCGGTGAACTCGAGCGACAGCCGCTCCTCCACGTCCTCGCCCCGCCGGGAGCGGGACCGGCGCCGGCCCCGGCCGACGAACGGGTCGCCGCCGCCGAAGAACTCCCTGACCACCTCGTCGAAGGTGCCGAACCCGAAGCCGAACGGGTCGGCCATGGACGGCCCCTGGCCGTCCAGGCCAGCCTCGCCGTAGGTGTCGTAGCGCTGCCGCTTCTCGGGGTCGCTGAGCACGCTGTAGGCCCGGTTGACCTCCTTGATGCGCTCCTCGGCCGCCGCGTCGCCGCCGTTGACGTCCGGGTGGTACTGCCGCGCCAGCTTCCGGTAGGCGCGCTTGATCTCGTCGGACGTGGCATCGCGGCCGACGCCGAGCACCGCGTAGTAGTCGGTCACCCGTCTCCTCTCGACCTCGCAAGCGTCATCCGGACGATCCCACAGCGTGGCTCACCCGACGTCGTCGAGCACGTCGCCAAGGTACCTGGCGACGGCCTGGACCGCCGCCATGGCGCGCAGGTAGTCCATCCTGGTCGGGCCGAGCACCCCGATGCTGCCGGTCGCGTCGCCGGCCAGGTAGGTGGAGGTCACGAACGAGCAGGCCTCCATGCCCTCCACGGGGTTCTCCGCCCCGATGATCACCGACACCCGGTCCTTGCCGAGCGCGGCCTGGAGCAGGCGCAGGACCAGCACCTGCTGCTCGAGCGCCTGGTAGACCCGGTGCACGGTCTCGAGGCCGTCGAACCCGTCGGGGCCGGCGATGTGGGCCTGGCCCCCGACCCAGACCCGCTCGATGCTCTGGTCGCCCACCACCTGGCCGATCGCGTTGGCCAGGGTGGTGAACAGGACCCGGCTGGACCGGGGGACGTCCTGGGCCATGGCGGACAGGACCAGCTCGGCCCGGTCCAGCCGCTCGCCGACGAACGCCTCGTTGAGCTGGCGGCGCAGGTCCTCCAGGTCGTTCGTGCCCACCTCGCTGGCCGTCTCGACCACGCGCTTCTCGACCCGGCCGGTGTCCATGATGAGCACGAGCATGATGACGTGGCGTCCAAGGCCGACCAGCTCGACGTGGCGGACGCGGGAGCGGTCGAGCGCGGGCGGGGCCACCATGGCCGTGTAGCGGGTGAGGCTCGCGAGCAGGATGGAGGTCCGGCGCAGGGTCTCCTCGAGGTCGGCGGCGCCCTCGAAGTAGCGCACGATCGCCTCCTCCTGGGCACGCGCCAGCTTGCCGACCCCCGACAGCGAGTCGACGTAGAAGCGGTAGCCGCGGTCGGTGGGCACCCGGCCCGCGCTGGTGTGCGGATGGCTCAGGTAACCCTGGTCCTCGAGGGTGGCGAGCTCGTTGCGGATGGTCGCAGCGGACACCCCCAAGGCGTAGCGCTCGGCCAGGGTCTTGGACCCCACCGGCTCGGCGGTCTGGATGAAGTCGTGCACGACGGCGCGCAGCAGCCGCGCCTTTCGGTCATCGAGGTTCATGGCCGTCCTTCCTGCACAACCGCAGAGTAGCACTCTGCCTTGGGGAGTGATGAACCGTCAGGCTGAACCCTGGGCGCCGTCCGGTTGAGCCGGCATCCACCGAACGGTGGACGCGGTCAGGCGACGAGGCGGGTGACGACCTCGCCGTGCATGAACATCCCCCGCTCGGTGAGGGCGAGCCGGGGGCCGGGGGTGAGCAGGCCGGCGGCGCGCAGCTCGGCCGAGTCGGCCCCGTGCGGGTCCACGCCGAGCTGCCGCGCCTCGGCCGGGCCGAGGCCGTCGGCGGTGCGCAGCCGCAGGGCGAGCAGCTCGAACACGGCCTGCGCGGGCGACAGCTGCTCCTGCCCGGCGGTGGGGCGCCGGCCGGCGGCGACCGCGGCCAGGTACTCGGGCACGCCGGCCACGTTCCAGCGCCGGACACCGCCGGTGAACTCGTGGGCGCCCGCGCCAAGGCCCAGGTAGGAGCCACGCCGCCAGTAGGTGAGGTTGTGCCGGCTGGCTCGGCTGGGCAGGCGGGCCGGGTCTGGCACGGCCTTGGCGGCCGGGTCGTCGCTGGCCCAGTTGGACACCTCGTAGTGGGCGTAGCCGGCCCCGGCCAGGGTGGCGCAGGCGGTCTCGTAGCGGTCGGCCAGCAGGTCCTCGTCCGGGCCGGCCATGCGCCCGCTGGCCACCAGCCGGCCGAACTTGGTGGCCGGCTCGATGGTGAGCGCGTACGCCGACAGGTGCTCCGGGCCGAGCCCGACCGCGGCGGCCAGGGTGGCCGCCCAGGAGGCCGCGTCCTCGTGCGGGCAGCCGAAGATCAGGTCGAGGTTGACCGCCTCGGCCCCGGCGGCGCGGAGCGCCGCCACCGCCCGGGCGGTCTGGGCGGCCGTGTGCGGCCGGCCGAGGGTGGCGAGCACACGGTCGTCGAAGCTCTGGGCGCCCATCGACACCCGCGTCACCCCGGCCGCGGTCAGCCCGTCGGCCACGGCCTGGTCGACCGTCTCCGGGTTGGCCTCCACGGTGACCTCGGCGTCGGGTGCGACGTCAAGCAGCCCGCGGAGCCGGTCGAGCACCCGGGCGAGGTCGCCCGGGGGCAGCAGGGTGGGCGTGCCCCCACCCACGAACACGCTGGTGACCACCTGCCTTGCCTCCGGCCCCAGGGTGGTTGCGGCCAGCTCGGCCTCGGCGAGCAGCGCGGCCGCGTAGGGGCGGCGCAACCCCTCCATGCCGGTGTAGGTGACGAAGTCGCAGTAGTGGCAGCGGGTGAGGCAGAACGGCACGTGCACGTACACGGCAAGGCCTTGGTGACCCGCGGACGCAGGGCTGGCGCCGTGCTCGTAGGGGCCGGCCCTGTCCATCGGGGGGGCAGAAAGCACCCCTCCGAGCCCCCCCTGGCTCCCGCTCCCGGACCGGGCCCCCGGGCTGCTAGCTCTCATCGGTCCTGAGGGCGGCCACAAACGCCTCCTGGGGCACCTCGACCCGGCCGATCTGCTTCATCTTCCGCTTGCCTTCCTTCTGCTTCTCGAGCAGCTTGCGCTTGCGCGTGATGTCGCCGCCGTAGCACTTGGCCAGCACATCCTTGCGGCGGGCGGAGACCGTCTCCCTGGCGACCACCCGCGAGCCGATCGCGGCCTGGATGACCACCTCGTAGAGCTGGCGCGGGATGAGCTGCTTCAGCCTGGTCGCCATCGCCCGCCCGTACGCGTACGCCTTGTCCTTGTGGACGATGGCCGAGAAGGCGTCGACCGGCTCGCCCTGCAGCAACAGGTCGACCTTGACCAGGTCGGCCTCACGGTAGCCGCTCGGCTCGTAGTCGAGCGAGGCGTACCCGCGCGTGCGCGACTTCAGCTGGTCGAAGAAGTCGAAGATGATCTCGGCCAGCGGGAGCTGGTAGCGCAGCTCGACCCGCTCCTCGGACAGGTACTCCATGGTGTCCAGCACGCCCCGGCGGCTCTGGCACAGCTCCATGACCGCGCCGATGTAGTCCGACGGGCCGAGCACCATGGCGGCGACGTAGGGCTCCTCGATGCGCAGGATCGCGTTGGGCTGGGGCAGCTCGCTCGGGTTGGACACCATCACCGTCTCGCCGGTGACCGTCGACACCCGGTAGGCGACGTTCGGCGCGGTGGTGATGAGGTTGAGGTCGAACTCCCGCTCCAGGCGCTCGCGCACGATGTCCAGGTGGAGCAGGCCGAGGAACCCGCAGCGGAAGCCGAAGCCGAGGGCGGTCGAGGACTCCGGCTCGTACACCAGGGCCGCGTCGTTGAGGCGGAGCTTGTCGAGCGCCTCACGCAGGTCGGGGAAGTCGTCCCCCTCGATCGGGTACAGCCCCGAGTAGACCATCGGCCGAGGCTCCCTGTAGCCGGCCAGCGGCTCGGCGGCCGGCCGGGCGGCGGTGGTGACGGTGTCCCCCACGCTGGCCTGGCGCACGTCCTTGACCCCGGGGATGAGGTAGCCGACCTCGCCGGCGGCGAGGTCGGCGGTGACCACCGCCTCGGGCGCGAACACCCCCACCTCCTCGGCCTCAGACACCCCGCCGGTCGCCATCATGCGGACCCGGTCGTTGCGGGCCAGCCGGCCGTCGACCATGCGCACGTAGGTGATGACGCCCCGGTAGGGGTCGTAGAGGGAGTCGAACACCAGCGCCCGGGCGGGCGCGTCCAGGTCGCCGGTGGGCGGCGGCACCCGTTGCACGAGGGCCTCGAGCAGGTCGGGCACGCCCTGCCCGGTCTTGGCCGAGACGCGCAGCATGTCGCTGGCTGGCACGCCGACCACCTGCTCGATCTCGCGGGCGACCCGCTCGGGCTGGGCGGCGGGCAGGTCGATCTTGTTGATCACCGGGATGATGGCCAGGTCGGCCTCGAGGGCCAGGTAGAGGTTGGCGAGCGTCTGGGCCTCGATTCCCTGGGCAGCGTCCACCAGCAGGACCGCGCCTTCGCAGGCGGCCAGGGCGCGCGACACCTCGTAGGTGAAGTCGACGTGCCCGGGCGTGTCGATCAGGTTCAGGACGTAGTCGAGCCCGCTGGCCGCGGTGTAGGCCAGGCGCACGGCCTGCGCCTTGATGGTGATCCCGCGCTCCCGCTCGAGGTCCATCTTGTCCAGGTACTGGGCGCGCATCTGGCGCTCGTTGACCGCGTGGGTGAGGTCGAGCAGCCGGTCGGCCAGGGTCGACTTGCCGTGGTCGATGTGGGCGATGATGCAGAAGTTGCGCAGGCGCGCGAGGTCTGTGGTCATGGTGGAGGGGTCGTACGTGGTGCCGGGGACGGGCGGCTGGGCCGCGTCCCGGGTGCCCGGTCGGATGGCGAGCATACCATCGCCGCAGGCAGCGCCCGCCGCCGCGATTGAGCCGCTCGGAACGGGTGTGCTACCGTCTGACGGTTGTCCCCGACGGCCGGTGCCCGGCGGGCGGGACCCGGGTGTGCCAGCCGGGTGTGCTACCGTCTGACGGTTGTCCTCGACGGCCTGCGGCCCTCCCGCCCGGGACGGGGCCGTGCCGGCCGAGCATCCTGACCAAGCATTGCTGCCCTCACGGGAGAGGTACCTCGTTGGCGAACATCAAGTCCCAGATGAAGCGGAGCCGGCAGAGCGAGGCGGCCCGGATGCGGAACAAGTCGGTCCGCTCCGCGCTGAAGACGGCCGGCCGGCGCGTGCGCGAGAGCCTGGCCGACGGCGACCGCGACGCAGCCGAGGCGGCCTACCAGCGCGCCGCCCGCGCCTACGACAAGGCGGCCAGCAAGGGCGTCATCCACCGCAACAACGCCGCCAACCACAAGTCGCGCCTGGCCAAGGCATTGAACAGCCTGGACGACTAAGCAGCAGCTCAGAAGTCCTGCACGTACCTCGAGGCGGCGACCAGGAAGGATCCGCGGGGTTACGGGCAAGACTTCTGGCGACCCGCTTGGCGCGCCACAGCCACGGGGGCGGCCCCAGGTGGCCGCCCCCGACGCGTCCGGGCCAGGGGTAGCGGCTCGATCGTGGGGGCGGTGGACGCGCGTGACGGCCGGAGCGGTTGAGGACGAGGGCGTGCAGGTCTGCCACACCCACCTGGTGGCCGGCTGGACCGCCGGCCCGGGGCTCGTCGAGGGAGGCTGCCAGATGGGCCGGAGGGCCTGGGCCTACCGGCGGGCACCGGCCCCGGCCAGGCGGGTGACCACCAGCTCGAGGAGCAGGCGGGGCGGCAGGCTGCCGTTGCGCACCTCTGCGTCGGCCTCGGCGATCACGTCCAGACCCCGGCGCAGGTCCTCTGGCCGGAACTTCCTGGCCTGGCGCCGGGCCCGCTCGACCTGCCAGTCCCTGGTGCCTGGGCCGAGGAGCTGGGCGACCTGGCTCGCAGGGGCGCCGGGGTGATCGGCCACCTTGAGCAGCAGGCGGAGCTGGCGGGCCAGCATCCCGAGGAGCCCGAGCGCGTCCTCGCCCTGGCCGAGCAGGGATTCCAGATGCCCCAGGGCGGTGGCGGCGTCCCCGGCAAAGACCGCGTCGGTCAGCTCGAACACGCCCCGGTCGGCGGTCTGGCTCAGGAACTCGGCCACGTGCGCCGCTGTCAGCGGGGCCGGCGGGGGGACGGCCACGTGGAGCTTGGCCACGGCGCCGGCCAGCTCACGCAGGTCCTGGCCGACGGTGTCGACGAGCGCGGCGAGCGCGGCCTGGTCGGCCTGGCGGCCGAGCCGGCGCACCTCCGACCGCAGCCAGCTCATCCGCTCCGAGGGCTTGAGCCGGTCGGCCAGCTTGACCGCGGCGTGCTGCTGCACCTCCTTGAAGAACTTGGCCTGGCGGCCGACACCAGCCGCCCGCAGCACGAGCACCGTGCCGGGGCTCGGGTCCCTGGCCGCGCCGAGCACGGCCCACCGGGCCGTCGCGTCCAGGGTCTCGGCGTCGTGGACGACGACCACCCGGCCCCCGCCGAACAGCGAGGCGGTGGCCAGGCCCATCGCGAACCCGTCGGGCAGGGCGCCGGCGCGCACCTCCTCGACCGTGGTCTCGGCGCCGAGCTCGCCGACCGCGGCGCCGACGGCGTCGGCGACCGCGCGCTCGGCCAGCAGCTCCTCCTCCCCGAGGACGACGGTGACCGGGGCGAGCCCCTCACGTGCTGGCATCCCCGGATCCTACCCGCCCAGCCCGTCATCGTGTCCAAGGTGGGCGGCAGCGGCGCGGTGTCAGGGCGGCGTAGCCGCCGCGGTCATCCGCCTGTGGCGGCTCAGCCGCGCGGCCGCGCCGACAGCCCAGGCCCGCGCACGTTGCGCCACGCACCCGAGGGCGCAACGGCGAGCCGGTAGACCGCCGGCATCGCCAACCAGAACCGCTGGTCGACGGGGCGCCCATCCCGGGAGCAGGAGGGAGCCGAGTGTCACCTGGCGATGCGCCGGCGGCGCTCGGCGGCGCGGCGGTCCAGGGTGTGGGCGCGGTGTCGGGCGAGCGCCAGCAGGGCGGCCGCAAGCGCGGCCGGGGCAAGCCGAGCAGCGCCAGTCAGCTCGGCCGAGGCGCCGGGCATGGCGGCCGCCCGGTGGGCGACCCAGACCAGGGCGGCCAGGAACGGGTCGGCCAGACGGCAGGCGAGCGCGGCCACGGGCGGCGCGACCGGGGCGGCGGCCGCGGCGACCACGCCGAGCAGCATCGGCCCGGAGGCCAGGGGAAGGGCGAGCAGGTTGGCGGGCAGGCTGGCCGGCGACACCCGCCCGTGCGCGAGCGCGAGGACGGGCAGGGCGCCCGCCTGCGCACCGAGCGTCATGCCAATGCCGAGCCGCACCCGGTCGGGCAGCCGGCCGGGCAGGACCTTGGCGAACGGCGGGCCGGCCCACAGGAGCCCGGCGGTGGCCGCCACCGACAGCCGGAACCCGAGCGAGCCGAACAGGCCGGGGTCGGCGAGCAGGAGGAGGAGCACGGCCAGGCAGAGCGAGCGCCGGCCGCCCGGCCCGCGGCCGGTGGCCACCCCGAGCAGCACGAGCACGGCCATGACCCCGGCCCGGAGCACGCTCGGCTCCCATCTGGTCAGGAACACGAACAGGCCGACCATCACCACGCCGAGGACGACGAGCACCGGGCGGCCCGCACCGAGCAGCACCGCGATCCCGAGGCCGGCCGCGAGCACGACGGCCAGGTTGGAGCCGCTCACCGCGACCAGGTGGGTGAGCCCGGCCGTCTCGAACGCCGCATCGAGGTCGCCCGGCACGCGCGAGGTGTCGCCGAGCGCCAAGCCGACCAGGAGGCCGGCCCGCTCGGGCGGGAGGCTGGCGGCCGCCTGCTCGCGCGCTGCCGCGCGCACCGCCTCGCTGGCCCGGAGCGGCCCCAGGGCGGGCTGGACCGCAGACAGCAGCACGGGACGGCGCAGGGTGACGGGTGGGTCGCGCCCGAGCCGGTCGGCCCGGTATCCCCGAGCGACCCGGGCGCGCAGGCGTACCCGCGACCCCACCCCGAGCGGGCCCACCGTGCCGTCCAGCACCACGGCGGCCCGCTCGTGCGTGTGCCAGGCGCGCCCGCCGGCCTCGACCCGGCCGACCGAGAGCACCACCCACCGGCCTCCGAACCGGGTCGCGCGGGGCTCCTCGGCCACGCGGGCATCCACCACGACCGCGCCGGTGCCGAGGCCGGGCAGCACGCCCGCCTGTACGGTGGCTGCCCGGCCCCCCGCCACTGCCGCGCCGGCGCAGACAAGGGCGGCCAACCCGAGTACCCCAGCCGGGACCGCCCGTCGGGCCAGGCCGATGCGCCGGCCCGCGAGCAGCACCGCGGCAAGGCATATCGTCACGACCGCCAGGCTGGCGACCATCGGCGGGCGTCCCAGCGGCTCGAACCGGGCTACGGCGCCCACGCCGGCCGCAGCGGCCACCGCGAGCGCCAACCCGTCCGGGTCGGGGCTGCGCGGGGTGGACGCTTGAGGGCTCCGGCCACCAGGATCCACAGCACAGCCCAAGAGGCCCGATGTACTGGTCCGGCGGTCCGGTGCGCCGCCCGAACGACTTGGGCCGCGCCGGTCCAGGGTTGTCACCCGACGGTCACCAGGTCCTTGAGGGTGGCGAAGCGGCGCTCGCCGATGCCGTCGACCTGCCGCAGCTCCTCGACCGACCGGAAGGGGTGCGCGGTGCGGTAGGCGACGATCCGGTTGGCGGTCACCTCGCCGACGCCGGGCAGGGCGTCGAGCTGCTCGACCGTGGCGGTGTTCAGGTCGACCGGCCCGGCGGGCGTGGCGCCGGTCACGCCCCCGCCGCCGGTGGCGGATGGCGGCGGGGACTCACCCCGGGCCGGGACCCGGATCTGCTCGCCGTCGACCACCTTCCTGGCCAGGTTGACGGCGTCGAGGTCGGCGCCAGGGGCCGGGCCACCGGCGGCCTGGACGGCGTCGAAGACCCGGCTACCGGCTGGCAGGTGCACCACACCGGAGCGCCGTACCCGGCCGACGACGTCCACGATGAGGGTCCCGCCAGTCCTGGCCGGCCCCGCGCTGCCCGGCGTGACGACGGGCAGGGCCCCACCGCCGGAGCCAGGGCCGGCCAGGCCCGCCTGCTCGTCCGGCCTGGCCAGGCTCGGCTCGCCCGCGCCCGCGGGTGGCCCGGCGGGCCGGGCGGCGCCGCGGGCCCAGAGGGCACCGGCGCCAGCCAGCGCGACCAGGGTGATGACGGCGACGGCGGCGCCCTGGCGCCCGACGCCCGCGAGCAGCCCCGCGAGCCGGGTGCGCCATGACTCGGGCGGCAGGACGAACGGCGGCTGCGGCGGCATGCTGGATCTCCTCGTGCTGCCAGACCACCCTCCACGGGCGGCCCGGATCGGCATCAGTGGCATGCCGACCATAGCCCGGCCCAGGCCGGCCGTCTCCGCGCCGTCCACACCCCCCCGACCTGCACGTTTCAGCACGCTGGCTGATGCTTGCATGGCCGGCGGGCCGGTGCCCGCAACGACGGGCCGGCCGTTCCGGGTGGAGGCGCTCGCCCAGGCCGGACGCGGGCGGTGCGCGACGCGACCCGGGCCGTCGACGCCGGGCGCCGGCCCGGCGCGACCAGGGGCGTGGGCCGGCTACTTCGCGGTGACGACGTTGACGAGCTTGGGGCGCACCACCACGACCCGGACGAGCGGCCGGCCGCCCATGGCGGCCTTGACCTTGGGCGAGTCGAGGGCGGCCGACCGCAGGGCGTCCTCGCCGGTGTCGGGCGCAACCTCGATGCGGTCGCGCACCTTGCCGTCGACCTGCAGGACGCAGGTGACACGCTCGGTGCGGACCAGCTCAGGGTCGTGCACAGGCCAGGTCGCCAGGTGCACGGAGGTGGAGTTGCCGAGCACCCGCCAGAGCTCCTCGGTCACGAACGGGGCCAGGGGGGCGAGCAGGAGCACCAGCCGCTCGGCGGCGTCGCGCCGCTCGGCCGCGCTCCCCCGCCCTTGCCTGAGCGCGTCGGCCAGGCCGTTGGTCAGCACCATCAGCTTGGAGATGGCGGTGTTGAAGCGGAACCGCTCGAGGTCGTCGGAGACCCCTTGAGTGGTGCGGTGGGCGAGCCGCACCAGCTCCGGGTCGGGCACGCCCGCCTCCCGACCGCGCGACCGCACAGCGTGGACCGCGCGCCAGACCCGCTGGACCCAGCGGGCGACGCCCTCGGGGGACACGTCGGCCCAGTCGACGTCGTCCTCGAACGGCCCGGCGAACAGCATGGTCAGGCGGGCCACGTCCGCGCCGTGCTCATCGATGATGGCGGTGGGCTCGACCAGGTTGCCATGCGACTTGCTCATGGCGGCGCCATGCATCACGACCATGCCCTGGTTGAGCAGGGCCAGGAACGGCTCGGTGAAGGCGACCAGCCCGAGGTCGTGCAGTACCTTCACGAAGAAGCGGGAGTAGAGCAGGTGGAGGATGGCGTGCTCGATCCCGCCGGTGTACTGGGGCACCGGCATCCACTTGGCCACCCGCTCGGGGTCGAAGGGACGGCCGGGGTCGAGCCCGGTATAGCGGAGGAAGTACCAGGACGAGTCGACGAAGGTGTCCATGGTGTCGGTCTCACGCCTGGCAGGGCCGCCGCACGAGGGGCAGTCCACGTTGACGAACGCCTCGGAGGTGGCCAGCGGCGAGCGGCCCTTGGGCTTGAAGTCGGTGACGTCCTCGGGCAGCAGGACCGGGAGCTGGTCGTCGGGAACGCCGGCCTCGCCGCACCCCTGGCAGTGCACGATCGGGATCGGACAGCCCCAGTACCGCTGGCGCGACAGCAGCCAGTCGCGAAGCCGGTAGTTGACCGCGGGCCCGCCGAGCCCGCGCGCCCCGAGGTCGGCGGTGATCCGCTGGATCGTCTCGTCGGCCGGGAGGCCGTCGTAGGGGCCGGAGTTGACCATGACCCCGTCGTGGCCCATCGCGTGGGTCATGGTGTCGGCGTCCAGGGGCTGGGCGGGCACCCACTCCTCGGTCATCGCGTCCCACTGCCGCTCCGGCTGGACGACCACGCGCACGGGCAGGCCGTACTTGCGGGCGAACTCGAAGTCACGCTGGTCGTGGGCTGGCACGGCCATGATCGCGCCGGTGCCGTAGTCGGTGAGCACGTAGTCGGCCGCCCAGACCGGGATGCGCTCGCCGTTGACCGGGTTGACCACGTGTGCGCCGAGGAACACCCCCTCCTTGTCCCGCTCGGTGGACAGCCGCTCGACCTCGGTCTCACGCTCGACCCGCTCCCGGAAGACTAGGAACTCCTGCTCGTAGGGGCTGCCGGCGACCAGCCGGGTGGCCAGCTCGTGCTCGGGAGCGAGCACGAAGAAGGTGGCCCCGAACAGCGTGTCGGGGCGGGTGGTGAACACGCGCACCGTCTCGCCGGTCTCGGCCACGGTGAAGTCGACGTTGGCCCCGGCCGAGCGCCCGATCCAGTTGCGCTGCATGGTGAGGACCTTGTCGCTCCAGTGGCCCTCGAGCCCGGCCATGTCGTCGAGCAGGCGCTCCGCGTAGTCGGTGATCTTGAAGAACCACTGGGTCAGCTCGCGCTTCTCGACCAGCGCGCCGCAGCGCTCGCAGTGGCCGTTGATGACCTGCTCGTTGGCGAGCACGGTCTGGTCGTTCGGGCACCAGTTCACCGGCGAGGCCTTGCGGTAGGCGAGGCCGCGCTCCCAGAAGCGCAGGAACAGCCACTGCGTCCAGCGGTAGTACTCCGGGTCGGAGGTGTTGAAGGCGCGCGACCAGTCGAACGAGATCCCGAGCCGGCGGAAGGTGGCCCGCTGCGTGTCGATGTTCTGGTAGGTCCAGGTCTTGGGATGGGTGCCGCGCTTGATGGCGGCGTTCTCGGCGGGCAGGCCGAAGGAGTCCCAGCCGATCGGGTGGAGCACGTTGTAGCCCTGCATCCGCTTGAGCCGGGGGATCACGTCGCCGCCGGAGAACGCCTCCAGGTGGCCCATGTGGAGGTCGCCGGAGGGGTAGGGGAACATGTCGAGCGCGTAGAACCGCGGGCGGGTCGTGTCGCTTTCGTCCGCCCGGTACAGCGCCTGCTCCTCCCAGGCCGCCGACCACTTGGGCTCGACCTGCTGCGGGTCGTACCGCTCCGCGTCCACCGTTGGTCCACCTCTCCTGACAAGTTCGGCCCAGCCGTTCTTTTTCTCCGCGCAGCCAGCATAACAGCAGGCCAGCCATGGTCTGGCATGGTACTGGATCGAGGGGATCAGCCCATATCGGGTGATCGCCTCTGGACATCCCGACCGGAGCAGTGCAAAGTCTCCGCCCATATCGACGAAGTCGTTCAAGCCGGACGTAGCTCGCTAGGTGGCAAGCGAGCATCGCCCCCATACGTCCCATCTGAGGGGAGGCAGGATGGTAACCGCTCGCAGGCGGGTCGGGGCTCCCAGCCCCTATCGTGCGGCGCTGCAGAACTGGCAGCAGCCGCGCGCGTATGAAGCTCAGCTTCGCCCCAGCAGCGCACCCCCCACCGACGAGATCGAGGTGCTCCTGCGCACGACCGAGGTCGCGCGCAGGCTCCAGGTGAGCGCCCGCACGGTGCTTGCCTGGGCGCAGGCTGGGAAGCTGCCGAGCATCCTGACGCCGGGCGGCCACCGCCGGTATCCGGTCCAGGGTGTGGAGCAGGTGCTGGCCACCATGACCGCCGCCGGCGAGCAGCGCGTCGACCAGGAGCGCCGCCGCTAGCCCGAGCCATAGGGCGCCGCCGCGGAGGGCGCCCACCCGGAGACGCCCGGCCCTGCCGGGCGCATCGCGGGCTCATGTCCCGTGCCCGTTGCCCGTTGCCCGGTGCCCGGTGCCCGTGCCGCGGCCATGGCCACGCGGCCGGGAGCCGGCGCCGGCGTGGGTGAACACGCCGGCGCCGGCTCCTCGATCCGTTTGGCGTTCGCGCGCGGGTCGGACCGGCGTCCGGTCGGTCTCCTGCGCCAGTGGCAATCCGCGTCATCTCAATGGGCGCTGGAGTCAGCTTGCGGCGTGGTCGCCTGCCATTGGGTTCTTGTCTGGCCCGGAAGATCGGTGATATGTCTGCTCCCGTGAGCCTTCCGACCACCGCCGCATGGGTCTGGCACACCGGCCCACGGCCGGTTCCCGGCCTGGACGCGGTGTTCGTCCGCTGCGCCACCGGGGCCAGCGGCTCCGGCAGCGGGAACTTCGACTTCGCCCGCAACTGGCGGAGGTGGAAGGACGACGGCCGCACCCGGGCGGTCCCCTGGACCTGGTTCGGCCCGCCGGCGAGCTCCAACGGCTCGGCCTGCGCCGACGTGCTGCACCAGATCGCTCCGGGCGAGCCGGTCTACATCGTCGACATCCAGCACGGCCCGCCCGCCGACCAGGTGGTCACGTTCGCCAGGCGGATGCGCAAGCTCGAGCCGAGCGCCAAGCTCGGCTTCAGCAGCTATCCCACCAAGGTCGAGGCCGAGGGGAGGGGCGGCGTCCCGTGGGACGCGTGCGTCGAGGCCTTCGACTTCGGCCTGCCCCAGGTCTACAACGCGAGGCAGCGCGCAGCCCTGCTCAAGAGGGACAGCCCAGTCGTCGCGGACATGGGCGGCAAGCCGATCCACGTGGCTGTGTTCCCCGACGCCGACGCCGAGTGGGCGGAGAGCGCGCAGCTCGGGCTTCTGCACCACCTGGGCACCTCCGGGTGGTCACTCGACCAGTCCAGCTTCGAACGCTGGTGCCCGCAGCTCGCCGCCCTGGCAGAGGACCGTCCGGACCTGCGCGGCCGCGCCACGCGCGCCCGTGGCCGAGACATCTGGGGCACCGCCCGGCCCGGGCCCGGCAGCGGCGCGGCAGCCACCCAGCCCGGTCCCGGGCCCGGCAGCGGCGCGGCAGCCACCCAGCCCGGTCCGGACACCGACGGCGCCGGCGCCGACCCCGGCGGCGCGGCAGCCACCCAGCCCGGTCCGGACACCGACGGCGCCGACCCCGGCGGCGCGACCCTCGGCGACCCGGGCGCGGTCGCCCGCGCGAGGGCGCTCGTCGACGCCAGGGGCGACCAGATTGCCGCGAGGATGCTCGCCGTCGTCGAGCAGCACGTGGCCAGCGGCGGCGACCTGACCGACGAGCGGCTGGTCACCGCCGTGAAGCGCGCGCTCAGTGAAGGGCTCGGCGCGGACAGCCCCGGCTAGACCCAATGCCAGTCACCTACGAGAGCCTTCCCGTGTCTACACACGACATCCATGCTGGTCACCGCGCCAGTACGTGACCTAACCGACCAGCATTGCGGCTAGACCGCGCTCCTGCGCTCCAGGCTGGGCGCGTCTGCCCGCGGTTGGCAACATGGGACCAGGGCACCCGGCCGCTCCCCCGCCATCCTGCCTTGCGGATGCGGTCCAGGCCCCGGTGGTAGCCGACGCGGAAGTAGGCGTAGGCGTCGACCGTGCGGCCGACGGCCAGGGCCGCCTCCCCCAGCTCCGCCCAGGCGGCCAGACAGGTCGGATAGCGCCCGGCCAGCTCGGCCGTGTCCTCGATGCCGTCGGCGGCCGCGAGGGCCTCGAGGGAGCCCTCAGGCTCCGAGATGCGCGTCTCGTCCGGCTCGGTGATGGGCAGGTGGCTCATGGCTGCTCACTCTACCCGAGCTTCGGCGCCAGCTGCCCGCAATTGTCGCCCGCAATTGCGAGGACGTTCCCCGGCGCTCATACGTAGCGGGTGCGGGTGCCGAGGACAGGGGGCGCACCCGGTGAGGACCCCGGGGTGCGCCCCGTCCGTGGGCGGTCAGTCTGCGATGCGCAGGGCGACCGCCGGGCGGATCTTGGAGGCCTGGCGGGCTGGCCAGGCGGTGGCCAGGACCGAGGCGACGGCCGCGGCGAGCACCAGCACGATGATGCTGGTCCATGGGATCGGGAAGCCGACGCCCGCCGCGTTCAACTCGTCGTCGTTCTTGAACAGCAGGTAGCTGGTGACGATCGACAGGATGGTGCCGAGCACGATGCCCTCGAGGGCCACGAACGAGCTCTCGGTGAGGAAGGCCCGCTGGACCGTGCCCGACGGGAACCCGAGCGCGCGGAGCACGCCGATGTTGCGGCGGCGCTCCCGCACGGCACGGACCATCACCACGCCGAGGCCGGCGATGCCCACGAGCAGCCCGAGCGCCAGGAAGCCCTGCATGAGCTGGAAGAAGCTCTGGTTGGCGGCGAACCCGCGCAGGACCTCGTCGCGGATCTGGGTGGCGACCAGGCCCTCGGGCAGGTACTGGCCTTGCAGGTCGGCGGCGAGCGCCTGGTCGGAGACGCCTGCCGCCGGCTTGATGAAGGCGCTGGCGAGCTTGGCGCCCGGCCCGAACTGTTCCCGGGTGGCCGCCTGGCTCATCACGACCGGGCTCAGGAACCCGGTGTTGCCGATGCCGTAGAACCCCTGGCCCGACTTGAGCACGCCAGCGATCGTCTTGGGCTCGGCCTTGCCGGTGTTGGGGTCGGTGAGCGTCAGGGTGTCGCCCGGGTTGTAGGTGACCGCGCCCGGGCCGCCGCCCTCCTGGCCGAGGAACGGGTCCAGGATCACGTACCGCGGGTCGGACTGGACCGCCCGCCACACCGCGCGGTCGTCGCCGAGCCGCTCGAGCCGCCGGTTGAACGGGAACAGGCCGGCCTCGGACACCTTCGGGTCGGCGCCGACCACGACCACGTCGATCGGGTCGGTGCGCCCCTTGATCAGGTTGGTCACCTTGCCGCCGGCGACCGTGAGGGGCGCGACCGCGTCGACCTTGCCGGCGAACCGGCCGGTGGTGAACGTCCGGGCCGGGTCGCCGACCGGCGCCGAGGGGTTGAAGTCGGCCCGGACCGCGAAGCCGCCCGAGGCGTTGGCCACCTCGGTGTCGGTGCTCGCGTTGATCAGGTTGCCGATCACGGTGATCAGCACCAAGGTGAACACGACCAGGCCGTACATGATGAGGATGGCGCCGGTGCGGAACCGCCGCGCGATCGGGTAGGCGACCGCCAGCCTGGTCGCCAGCCCGCCGAGGGTCGGGCGGGCGATCAGCGGCCGCAGCGGCCGGGTCAGCAGCTCCTGGTTCTGGCTGACAAGGAAGACCGCCGAGAAGGTGAGCAGGCTGCCGAGCACGATGAAGGTGGTCGTCGAGCCGTCGTCGAAGACCTTGGGCCGCAGCGTGTTGGCTGACAGCCCCCAGCCGAGGGTGACCAGCGACGCCCCGGTGTAGACCCAGCGCCTGGGCGCCAGGCGGACCAGCAGCGGGCAGAGCGCGAGCACGGCCAGCGCCGGGTACAGGTAGACCCCGACCCCCTGGCTGCGGGCGATGGCCACCGCCGACAGGGCGCCGAACACCGCGGCGGCCACGGTCGAGGCCGCCACCCAGCGGCGCTTGAGCCGGCGGCCGCCCTCGTTGGGCAGGTCGCGGATGGCAGCGATGATGTTGATGCGGCTGATGCGGATGCTGGTCAGGGCCACGGTCAGGAAGGCGATGAGGAAGCCCATCGCGAAGCCGTTGACGATGCTGACCGGGGTGAACTTGAACGCCAGGGTGAACCCGCCGCTCTCGTCGAAGCTGCGGAAGATGCGGGCGGCGATCACCACCACGGCGCGGCCGACGCCCAGCCCGATCACGATCCCGAGCAGGGAGGCGACCAGCGCGTACACCGTGCCCTCGATGATGAAGCTGCGGACCAGCCGGCTGCGCTTCATGCCGACCGCGCGCAGCATGCCGAGCTCGGACTTCCGCTCCTCGGCGAGCATCACGAAGATGTTCACCAGCAGCAGCACCCCGGCGATGATCGAGAAGCTGCCGATGAACAGGAACAGGGAGCCGAGGCTGTTCCCGGCCGCCTCGGCGGCCTGGAGCACGCTCTGCTTGGGCTTCTCGACCGAGGTCCCCTGGCCCGTCAGCGGGCCGAGGGCGGCCTTGAGCTTGGCGGCGACCGCGTCGCTGTGCTTGTTGCCCGCCTCGACCCCGCCGGTGTTGGAGACGAAGGTGAAGGTGCGCGGCTCGACCGCCGGGGCCGCGCCGGCCTGGGCGGCCCCGCCGGCCCCGGTTGCCGGAGCCGCCGCGCCCGCGCCCGCCGGGACCGGGGCGCCGGGCTGCTTGGAGCCGGCGCCGTCCTTGGCGAGGCTGGCCGCCTCGGCGGCCTGTACCAGCGTCCCGGTGGTGAAGAAGGCGTTGCGCGCGGCCGTCTGGCCGGTCCCGGCCCCGGCCAGGCCCCTGGTGGGGACCACCCTGGCGACCCGCACGTCGGTGGGCCGGCCGTAGAGGTAGAAGGTGAGGGAATCCCCGGGGCGCGCCCCGAGCTGGGTGGCCAGGTCGTCGTTGATGACCGCCTCCCCGGCGCCGGGCGCCGGGCCGGACAGCCCAGAGCCGCCCTGGACGCCGCCGCTGAACGCGGCCGCCTGGGCGAAGTCGACCTCCCAGACGCTGGCGCGGGGCTCGGCCGTGCGGCCGCTGCCGCTGCCGCGCGTGACGGCGGCCTGGTCGCCGCGGAGGGTGAGCAGCCCGTCGACGTCGGGGTCGCCGCGGAGCCGGCCGACCAGGCGGGCGGCCTCGTCGCCCTGGGCGATGGTTGGCGAGCTGACGATCTCGTCGACCGGCCCGAGGTTCTCGTACGCGGTCTGCCTGACCGAGAAGTTGAGGGTGTCGCCGACGATGAGGCTGCCGATGATGATCGCGGTGCCGAGCACCGAGCCGACCACGACCAGGACCGCCTCGCCGCGGCGGCGGGCGATCTGCCGCAGCGCCAGCTTGCGCAGGAACGGCCGGCGCACCGCGATGAACGCCGCCACCGCCAGGGAGATCCCGAGCAGGGTGACCAGGGTGGGGGTGAGGTTGGGGTACACCGCTTCAGCCCTCCACCCGGACCGTGTCGCCGCGGTCGCCGCCAGCCGTCGGCCCGTCGGCCCCGGGGCGCGGCTCGTCCTCGACGAGCCGGCCGTCGCGCATGCGGATCAGCCGCCCCGCCGACGCGCCGATGACCGGGTCGTGGGTGACCAGCACGATCGTCTGCCCGTCCTGCCGGTTCAGCTCATGCAGCAGGTCCACGACCTGCGTGGCCATCTGGGTGTCGAGGTTGCCGGTCGGCTCGTCGGCCCACACCACCGCCGGCCGCGACGCCAGCGCCCGTGCGACCGTGACCCGCTGCTGCTCCCCGCCCGACAGCTCGTTGGGCCGGTGCCCGGTGCGGTTGCCGAGCCCGACCCGCTCCAGCATCTCGACCGCGCGGCGCCGCGCGTCCCTGGCCCCGGCGCCGCCCAGCAGCAGCGGCAGCTCCACGTTCTCGGCCGCGGTGAACACCGGGATCAGGTTGAACGCCTGGAAGATGAACCCCATCGAGGTGGCCCGGTGGGTGGTGCGGACGGCGTCGGACATGGCGAACAGGTCCTGGCCGGCGACCAGCACCCGGCCCGCGTCGATGTCGTCCAGGCCAGACAGGCAGTTCAGCAGGGTCGTCTTGCCCGACCCGGACGGGCCCATCACCGCCACCATCTCGCCCTGACCCACCGTGAGGCTGAGGTCGGCCAGCGCCTCCACCTCGATCTCCCCGGTGCGGTACACCTTCCGCACGCCCTCAGCGACAAGCAGCGCGCCTCGCCCGTTGCCGTCCACGCTCGCCGCCGAGGCGGCCGCCTCGCTGCTCTTCCGCTTGCGCATCTCGATCTTCACCCTTCTCCATCGACAACAAGATCATCTGGCCGGTGGCTGCGCGCCGCGCGTACCAGGGCCGCCCGTCAGGTCGCCCTGGGTTGCTGACCAGCCTTGGGGGCGGGCCGCAGGCAGCGGTGGGGGCGGCACCAAGCGTGTCGGACGGCCTGCTCCCCTCCTCACTAGCAGCGCTGGACGCCTGAGATGCGAGCGAAAATGACCGGCTCGGGCGAATCTCTGCTGCCCGACCGTGAACTGTTTGACTTCCGTCCACCAGCCGTCCATTTTCGCCGGCTCCTCGCACGGCCGTCCCTTCGATGCATGCGGAGCCTCCACCGTTCCGGGCCACGGCACCATCGGGCATCACCCGGGCAGTTCCCTGAGCGACGGCCAGGGTGGTCAGGGTCATCCCCCACGCGCCTCGCCCACCGGCCGGCGGAGCATGCCCGGCGCCGGCTGTGACGTTCCTGAGCGCGCCTGAGAGGGCTCTCAGGAAGGCAGGCGGGCTCTCCCCCGGCCGTTCCGCCGCGACAGGCGTCACGCCGGCGGCCGCCGGTAGCGGATCACGCGGAAGGCCTCACCAAAGCGGAACGCCTGGCTGGCCGCGGCCTGCTCGGCCATGCCGGTGACGAAGGCGACGTCCTCGGCCGAGGGGTGGTCGCCGACCTGGGTGACGTGGCGCCGGAGACTCGCCAGCTTGGTCTCAAGGTGATCGCCGATGTCGACCACCAGGTTGGCGTCCAGGCCGGACATGATCCACACCGCGTCGAGCTCGACCGGCTCGAGTCCCTCGTCGAGCAGCTCGGGGTAGGCGAGACGGGTGTCCGAGCCCGGGATGACCGCGGCCAGGGTCGCCTCGCCGACCGCCCGGTGGTCGGGGTGGTTGATGTAGAAGTCGCCGACGTACCGGGTGTTCGGGTCGCTCGTGACCACCACCTCGGGACGGACGCGGCGGATCAGGCGAACGAGTTGCTCCCTGAGCCCGAGGGTGGGCTCGAGCAGCCCGTCCTCGTAGCCGAGGAACTCGACCTCCTCGACGCCGACGACCTTGGCGCTGGCGCGCTGCTCTGCCTCGCGCAGCTCGGCCAGGGCAGCCCGGGTCATCGACGGGTCGCTCGAGCCGGCGGCGCCGTTGGTGACCACCGCGTAGGTCACCCGGGCCCCCTCGGCGACCCAGCGGGCGACCGTGCCCGCGCACCCGATCTCGATGTCGTCGGGGTGCGCAGCGACGACCAGGGCGCTGGCCGGCCTCCAGTACTCCATCGGCGCTCGCATCCTTCGCGGTGGGACGGACGGTCCACAGCTTTGCAACGCACCGCCGCCCCACAGTAGTCCAGCCCACCGACAGCGGTTGGGGCGTCGCCAGTCGGGGCTACCGCCGGCCCCGCATGCATCCAGGCCCCTGGCCGGCCCCGTAACTGCTTGGAGCGCCTGCGGCGCGAGCATCCCATGCCGACGGCCGGAACCGGCCGTCGGGTCAGACCGGGGAGGAGGTCGGCGCCCGGCCGTCCTCGAGACCGCCCGCCACCGGCTGGGTGTCGGGCGCGTCCGCACCCGCCCAGGCCGGCGGCGCGATCCCGCCCAGCCCCATGGCGAGGGGCAGGCGCAGCTCGAACCGGGCGCCGCAGCCCCTCTGGGCGGGCACGTCGCCGACCAACACCTCGCCTCCCTGGGCACGCGCGAGCTGCCTGGCGACGAACAGGCCGAGCCCGACCCCGCCGGCCCGCCTGGTGGGGCCCGAGTCGACCTGCGTGAACCGGTCGAAGATCCGGTCGCGCTCGGCCGCGGGCACGCCCTGACCGCTGTCGGTGACCGCGACCACCACCGTGGCACCCTCGCGGCCGGCATCGAGCCGGATCACGGCGCCGTCTGGCGAGTACTTGGCCGCGTTGTCGAGCAGGTTGCCGATCACCTGCGCGATCGCCTCCGGGGCGGCGAGCACGGGGAGCGGGCCGGCCACGGTGGCCACGACGTGGTGCCCTGGATGGTCCAGCTGGCCGATCCGCCCGGCGTGGCGGATCACCTCGGCGGCGTCGATCAGCTGATGGATGGCCGGCTCGCTGGGGACGTCCTGGAACCTGGAGGCGAGCAGGAGCTGCTCGATCAGCTCCTTCAGCCGCTCCCCTTCCCGCCTGGCCATGGCGACGAGCTCGAGGCGCTGCTCCGGGGTGAGCACGCCGTCGCGGGCGCTCAGGGTGACCAGGGACCCGAGGATCCCGGTGAGCGGGGTGCGCAGCTCGTGGGAGACGGTGGCGAGCAGGTCCCCCTTGAGCCGGTCGTTCTCCCTGAGCTCGCGGACCAGAGCGTGCTCGACCTCGACCAGGCGGGCCTGCTCGGCCGCCATCGCCGTGGCCGCCGCGGCCGCCTCCTCTGCCTCGGCCCGGCGGGCCGCGGCCAGCAGCGCCCACTTGGAGGCGAGGTACACGGCGACGATCGGCAGGAGCAGCAGGGGGATGAGCACGGCCGAGCGCTCGGCCACGATGAGCGCCACCGGTGCCATGGCGAGCAGCATGCCCGAGGTCCACGCCTTGAAGACGAGGTCCTCCCGGATGACCGAGGCGAACGAGGTTCCCGATGCGAGGGCGACCGTGATGCACACCAGCAGGTCGTTGAGCACGAAAAATACGACCATGGCGGCGACGAACGCCGGCACCTGCCCGGTGGAGAACGGGCGTCCGCCGCCGAGGAACTGGTAGAGGAGATCGGCGGCGGCCAGCGACAGGCTGTATTGGGCGACGTTGAACAGCACCTTCTTGAGCGGCTTGCGCTGGACCAGGTCGGACACGGCCGAGGCGATCCCGAAGGCGAGCACGCTGGCGGCCACGCCCCAACCGAGCAGCAGGGCGAAGCCGAAGGTGCCGGAGACGGTGATGCTCTCGGTGTCGCCCTTTTTCGGCAGGTCGACCGGGAACAGCTCGGTCGCCACGACGAGGGCTACGAGCAGCCAGAACGCGCCCGGCGGGCCGTCAGCGGGCCGCACCGCTCCGCTCGTGGCGGCCACGGCGAAGACGGCGAGGCCGGCCGTTGACATGGTGAATACCCACGCTTCGAAGGCGGATGAGCGACCGTGAAGGGTCAGGTTCATCGTCCTCGCCTGTGAGGGGCACCGGCTGAACCGCTCCAGCACACCACTTCACCCCGGGTCTTGTCGACCCGGGGTGAACGTGGCCGGATTCAGGACCGTGGGATCACCACTTGATGGGGGCACCGAGCGTCGCTACGAGCGCGGCGAATGTCGCGAGCAGGTACGCGACCTTGGCGCGACGGCTCCTCAGGAACTGCATGACCGATCACCTCCCCCCGGTGCTGCAAAGGCGACCAGTGACCGGGCCCAGGTCGCAAAGCCCGATGTGTCGATGGCGGAGGGCCGATCCCTCGTTGGACCAGTCAGTATACCCAATCAAGAGGAATATGTCAGAATGATTGAAGCAGCGTTCTGAGCATATTCGATTGAGAATCTTGATCGAGTGAAAGCACACAACCGGCAGCTTCCTGTTGCCGGTGACAATCCGTTCCCACTCATCGTCACGATCGACCGATTTAGTCGTTATAGTCGTCACGATGACTTCGACAGGAACGGCGCTCGGGCCGCTGCGGGATCAGCCCTTGGAGCCGCTGCCGACCGGCTCGGCCGGGCGAGGCAGGGGTGCTTCCGCGACGACCATGCCCACGCCCATCGCCTTGACCGGCAGGAGCTGCCCGACTGCGAACCCGAGGAACACGGGCCACGATGCAGGCGGCAGCCGCGGTCACCACAGGGCTGCACAGCCCCCGTCCACAGGATCGACTCGACAGGATTGCCATATCCTGCGGACCGGCCTGCTCGCCGGCCCCCAGCTCGGGCTGGTGCCTGGAGCCCCGGGGGAGCCGGGCGGGCCGTGGCAGACCGTGCCGGTGCGGCTCTCCACCGAGCAGCACGAGCGCCTCAAGCAGTGGTGCCAGGCCAACAGCTTCACGATGGCGGTGGTGCTGCGCGGCCTGGTCGCCCGGTTCCTGGACGAGCAGGCCGCCCGGACCGGCCAGCGAGGCGCCGAGGAGGCCGGCCCGGCCGGTTGACCAGCTCGCCCGACCTGGCCCGCGAGGCCAGTCCCAGCCGTGCGCGCTCTGTGCCGGGACGACGCCCTCACCCGGGCCGGTCGCTGAGCCCCGTATCGGGAACCGGTGGTGTCAGGCGAACGAGTGGTGTCAGGCGAACGAGGTCGATACCCTGTTCGTCGTCGACACCCTGTTCGTCGTCGACGGCGGCCCGTTCCCACCGCCCGCGCTCGACGCCTGGGCCTACGACTCGGTTGCAGGGGGCACCATGAAGGAACGGGGTGCGCAACGGGTCCCGCCTGGAGGCCTGCTGCTGGCCGGCGACGTCGGTGGTACCAAGACGGTCCTCGGGATCTACTCCGAGGACGCCGGGCCCAGACGGCCGCTGGCGACGAGGACCTACCGCAGCGCCGCCCATCCCGGACTGGACGCGATCGTCCGGGAGTTCCTCGCCAGCGTCCGCCTGCCCGTCGACCGGGCCTGCTTCGACGTGGCGGGCCCGGTCACAGCCGGCCGCGCGAAGCTCACCAACCTGCCCTGGACGCCCTTGCAGGAGCCCGCGCTGGCCGAGACGCTCGGGCTGCGCTCGGTCCGGCTGCTCAACGACCTGGGCGCGATCGCGCTGGGCATCACCGAGCTGGCCCCAGGTGACCTGCGCGTGCTGCACCGGCGCAGGCCGACCCCGGGCGGCTCGGTCGCGGTCGTCGCCCCTGGGACCGGGCTGGGCGAGGCGTTCGGCGTCTGGGCCGGCGGCCGCTACGCCGCCTGCTCCTCCGAGGGCGGCCACGGCGACTTCGCGCCAGGCAACCAGCGGGAGGCCGACCTGCTGGCCTGGCTGCGCCGACGGCACGGCCACGTGAGCTGGGAGCTGGTCTGCTCGGGCGTTGGCATCCCCAACCTGTACGACTTCCTGGTCGACACCGGCTTCGCTGCCGAGGCGGAGCCCGTCGCCAGCCGGGTCGCCACCGCGCCGGACCGCACCAGGGCCATCGTCGAGGTGGGCATGGACCCACGGTCGGGGTCGGCGCTGTGCGCCGAAGCCTTGGGGATGTTCGCCGGCATCCTCGGGGCCGAGGCTGGGAACCTGGCGCTCACGGTGCTGGCCACAGGCGGGATCTACCTTGCTGGCGGCCTCTCCCCCGCCGTGCTGCCGTTGCTCCGGAGCGGCCCGTTCCTGGCCCGCCTGCACGACAAGGGCCGGCTGTCGTCGGTGGTGGCGGCCATGCCGGTCTACGTCGTGACCGGCAATGCCGCGCTGATCGGCGCGGCCGTCGCGGGCCTGCGCCAGCCCGACGGCCCGGCGCCGGCGGCCTCGGCTCCTGGAGGACGCGCCCGGACCAGCCTCCCGGTGGGTGGCGCCGCCGAGGAGACGTGACGCGCGGATGGGCAAAATTCTCTCGTACATGCGCGAGATGCACCGTCTCTGCTCCGTCCGGCAAATCAACTCAGGCAGGACCGCGATGGTCACCAAAGCGACCTATGCGGCAGTCCCAGTGGAAGCGGTGAACCGGGGCCGGGCCACCCGGTCGACGCCGAGTTACTCGTCTCGCCCGGCGTGCCCTTATCATGTGCTGAGCGTGACCGCTGCCCGAACTCACCGGTCTTCCTGTTCACGGGTGGTCCACATGCAGAGGAGGGGGTCGGCCAACGGTTGCCGGCCAACGCTGTCCTGCCACGGTCGTTCCGCAGCCTTGTCAACGGCGCGACGATCGTCGCCATACCCGAGCCGGTGCACGCCAACACGAGCGGCGCCGGGCGGGTCGGGCTCTGGCTTGCCGCGGCAGCCATTCTGTTGCTTGCCGGCGTGATCGGTGTGCGGTGGATCTGCTACGCCCCGCGGCACGCCCGGGCCGACCACAGCTGGCGTGCCGGCGCGAGTCGCCGCGGCCTGCCACCACGACGCCCCCGGGACACCGCCTGTGGCGCAGCAGGCGCGGGCCAGGCCCTGCCGAGCCTGCTTGTCCGGGGCACCGCTCGGCTGCTCGGCAACCCGCCGTCGAGAGCGAGCCCGACCCACCCGCCACGACACGGCCCTCGGCGCCGCAGCTCCCGCTTTCGACCCGACTGAGGAGCGTGCTCCCATGAGCAGCAACCAACCGCACCAGGCCACGACCCACGCTGCCGGCTATCCGCAGTTCCCGCTGGTCTTCCGGGGCTACGACCGCGAGCTCGTCGACGCCCGCCTTGCCGGGCTTATCGAACAGCTCGAGAGGGAACGACGGCGAAGCGACGATGCCGAGCGGGCGCTCCACCAGTTCAAGCTGGATGTCAAGGATGGCCGGGCGCAGGTACCGGCCTGGTTCACCAACGTCGGTGATGAGGTGGACCGGTTGGTGAAGGAGGCGGGGACGGCCGCTGCGAAGCTGCTCGCGGAGGCAGGCAGGCACATCCAGACGGCCATCGAGGCGGCCGAGGCGCAGGCGGCCGACCTGCTCAAGGCAGCCGAGGCGCAGGTGGGGAAGGTGGAGCAGACCGCCCGCGAGACGCTGGCGGACGCTCAGACCGAGCGGGTTCGCATCGAAGCCGCGGCGGCCACGGCGGCCGAGGAAGTGCGGGCGCAGGCCGACCGCGACACGAAGGCGCTGCTGGCGAAGGCGAACGAGGAGGTGATGCGCGCCAGCGACCATGCGGCCCGCGAGCGCCTGCTGCTCGAAGCCGAGAGCGAGCGCCTGACGACCCTCCGCCAGGCCATGGTTGAGCAACTCGGGCAGGTCTATGCGCCCCTCGGACTCACCCTGGTCGACACCCGGCACGATCTCCAACCAGGCGCCGAGGACGGATACCGGTCCGACCACGACAAGCCAGACCCGTCGGCTGCGACGGACGGCGGCTCCGTCGACGGACAGCAGCCGGTGCTGCCCGATGCCCGGAGCGAGCACCGTGGCGAAGCGGAGGCGAGCCGGTAGAGGTTCCGTCCGCGCTGACCGGCAGGCCTCGCCACCACCGCTCGGGTCAGGATGGTCGTTGTAAACTACCGTTGGAGCACGCGATCATCGGGAGCATCGTTCTGCCATGCGCGCCCCGCCCGGACGGATGACCAACCTCGCGTTGCTCGTGGCGCTCCTGCTGGCGTTTGCGACGGGAACCATGGTGGTCGCTGCCGGGTCATCGCCGGGGCGATGGGTCGCGCTCGCCCACGGCGTCGTCGGCGTGGCGGTCGTGCTGCTGGTCCCGTGGAAGACCAGGATCATCCGGCGCGGGCTCCGGCGCGCTCGACGGAGCCGCTGGGCGTCGCTGCTGCTGGCGGCGTTGGCTTCGGTCACCGTCCTCACCGGCCTTGGCCACGCCACCGGCCTGCTGCGGTCGGCCGGCGGGACTCGGGGGATGTGGCTCCACGTCGCCGCCGCACTCACGCTGGCGCCCCTGGCGATCTGGCATGTGCTCGCACGGCCGGCCCGCCCCCGCAAGACCGACCTCAGCAGGCGGGCCCTGCTGCGGGCGGGAGGGCTGACCGCGGTCGCGGGGAGCGTCTACCTCGCGACCGCCTCGGTGGTCCGGGTCGCCGGACTGCCGGGCGCCGCGCGCCGCTTCACCGGCTCCTACGATGCCGGGTCGTTCGACCCCGCGGCGATGCCGAACACGGTCTGGCTGGACGACCAGACGCCCGGGATCGACGCGTTCTCGTGGCGCCTGGTCGTCGTTGACGCCGACGGCGAGCGCGCGCTGTCGCTCGACGAGCTCGCAGCGTTCGACGTGCGCGTGCGCGCGGTCCTGGACTGCACCGGAGGCTGGTACGCCGAGCAGGACTGGACGGGCGTGCCCGTCTCGGCCCTGGTGCGGAACCGTGGTAACGCGCAGAGCCTGCTGGTCCGCTCGTCCACCGGCTACTGGATCCGGTTCCCCGCGCGCGACCTCGGTCGGCTGCTGCTCGCCACCCGCGTCGGCGGGGCGCCGCTGGCCGCCAGGCACGGCTTCCCGGCCCGGCTCGTCGCCCCCGGCCGGCGAGGGTTCTGGTGGGTGAAGTGGGTGGACCGGATCGAGCTGCAGGACACCCCCTGGTGGTGGCAACCGCCGTTCCCCGTCACCTGACCAGTTGTGCCCGGGGTACCGACCACAGGACCCCCAGCAGGCTCATCGATGGCGAGGCCGACAGGGGCGCGCGCAGCGGGCGTCCAGGCCGGTGCCCCCCGTGCCTGTTCGGCAGGGACGGCTCGGTGGCGTCAGGAGCGGAACTCGACCGCAACGACCGGTGGCATCCACATCTTACGCAGGTGGGGTGGCCACCTTTCCTCCTCCCGGCAGCTTCGTAAGCACCTTCTCGACCGACCAGCCCTTGCGACACCGGCGGAGCAGTGTCTCGACCCGGATGCCCGTCCGCTGCGACCACTCGACGAAGGTGAGCGTCTCCCCGTTCCACGTGAGCACGTCACCGCCGCTGTGTGGCATCGCGGCCGGCGATCGGTCATCGCTGGGCGACCCGGAACGCGGCAAGTCCCCAGACCGGTAGAACCGTCGCCGCTCAGGGTCCTCGCGCAGGGACAGGTCGGTCTCTCGTTCCAGCCTGCGCCGGAACTCCTCGTCCGTGACGGGCCGCTGGTCGGGAGGGAGGTTCCGCCTGGGGCGGCGTCGCTCGTCAGTCACATCGGAACCCTCCTCGGACTCGGCGCCAGGCAGCTGCAGGGCGGCCCCGCGAGGCAGGTCGGTGGCAGCACACGCCCAGGATGCGGTACGAGTAGGGCTCGCCCCCGCCCTGCCCGCTCTCATGGGGGCGGAGCCAGCCGACCGGGAGACAGGTGTCCTCCTGCACGACCTGGCACGTACCACAGTAGTAGCGACGCCGGTTCCGCGGCAGACCGTCGAGCGAGCCCAAGGGGGATCACGAGCGAGCCCAAGGGGGATCACGAGCTTGGAAGGCACCGCCGGGCCGGTCGTCCTCCGCTTCATGCTGCTTGCATGCTCTGCATACGAGTGCATACAATTGGCCCATGGCACTTGTACAGGTACGTGATGTTTCCGAAGCGACCCTGAACGCACTCAAGGCGCAGGCAGCCGAGCGCGGCCTCACCCTGACCGCCTACCTTCGCGCCGAGCTGGACCAGCTGGCTGCCCGCCCCACCAACGCCGAAATCGTCGAGCGGCTGGCCCGCCGCAACCGGCGAGGCGGTCCCACGGTCGCCGACACCGTGGCTGAGATCCGCAGAATCCGCGAGACTTCGTGATCGTCATCGAGTCGTCGGCGATGGTGGACGCCCTCGTCGACGACCACGCCAACCCCGACCTACTCGCCCTGTTGGCCGACGCGGAGCTGCACGCGCCGGCCCTGCTGGACTTCGAGGTGGCCAGTGCGCTGCGTGGCCACGTGCTGGGCGGCAGACTCGACCCGGTGAGGGTCGATGAGGCGGTAGAGGACTTCACCGCGTTCAGGATCGAGCGGCATCAGATGACCGATCTTCTGGGTCACATGCTCGATCTGAGAGACAACTTCACCGTCTACGACGCCGCCTACCTCGTGCTCGCCCAAGCGCTGGAAGCCCCCGTCATCACCTCTGATGCCAAGATGAACGAAGCCACGCGGCTAGGGATCGACGTGCGGATATTCAGGTGAGCCACGCGGCGGTGCGATGGCGTGCCGCTCGACCCTGCTGCGCATCCTCGAGGATGCAACACGAAACGTGTGGATGGATGCGGGGACGGGTGCCGTCCGGGCCCGGCGCACCGCGCGGGCCTGCTGGTCTTCGTCGGTCACCATGGTTGCTCGGCTGACAGGCGCAAGCGCTGCTGCAGCTCCTCGGCGGCCGCCGCGACCTCGGCGGGGTCGGCACCGAGGGCGTCGATTGCCGCTTCGACGGGATGCCAGGCGCCGGCGCACCTGCCCATGAGGGTGGCGAGCGCCGCGGCGAGCGCCGCCGGTGCGCGCGACGCTGATTGCGGTGGGGCCTGCAGCCGCCACCACGCCGCCAGGCAGCGGGCCACGAGCGGCAGGCCCAGGTGGCGGGGCCCGGCATCCCAGAGTGCCGCGGCGACCGGGTCGAGCTGGACGGGCGTGCCCGGGACGTCGTCGTACAGGCGCTCCGCGAGTGCCGGGTGCAGGGCGTGGCGAGGCACGAGGAGCGGGCCGCTCGCGTCCCGGAACGGCAGGACCTCCTCGACCACCGCCTTGCCGCCCTCCAGCAGCCAGCGCAGCGTGTACGGGTGGCTGGAGCCGTCGTCGAGCTCGACGGTCCCGCTGGTCGCCTGGACCAGGCCGGAACGTTGGCCCGCCGTCATCATGCTGATCCTGGCCAGCCGCCGGCTCTGGCCGGGCAGGATCCCCACGGCGCAGGCTGGCCCGTCGGCCCCGTACAGCCGGTACAGGACGCTCAAGGGGGAGCCGGACGCCACCTGTTTGCGCGGCCAGCGCTCGCCGCTCGCGACTGCCTCCCAGAACGTGGCCGCCAGCTTGCTCGCGACTCGCCGCACCCGCTCGCGGTCCCGGTCGGCCGCTGCGGTGGGCACGGCGGTGGGCGCCCGGCCCAGCTTGCGCGCGGGACGGGCGGCACCTGGCGCGGGCCGCTGCGGCGGCTTGGCGGGCACCGCCTGGGTGGGCGCTGGTGGCGGCCGCGGCGCAGGCTTCGACGGTGCCACCTCCGCAGACGCCCCCACGGGTGGTGGTGGCGGCGCCGGGGAGGCGGTGGCAGCCACAGCGGGCCTCGCGAGGCAGGCACTGCAGCCGAGCCGGTCCCGACCCGCCACCAGCGGGTCGGCGGCACCGCAGTGGGGGCAGCGGATGTCGGTGAAGCCTGCGCGAGGCAGGACCCAGGTGAACGTGAACGGGTGCGTGGCCGCGCCGCGACGGATCTGGACGGGCAGCTCGAGCGCGGGCACTAGCAGCAGGTGCAGCCGGAACGGGCGGGCGTGGTGGCTCGGGCGGAACTTCTCCGCGATCTCGGCCTGCCGGCGGGCCTGCTCGACCCTGGTCGCCTCGGCCTGGTCGTCCAGGAGCCGCTGGCGATCGGGCGGCGCCTGGGCCCGCCGCTTGGCGATGGCGGCCAGGGCGGCCTCGTAGTAGGCGTCGGTCCTGGCCGACTCCTCACGCGCCGGGCCCTGCGCCTGCCTGGCCAGCGCCTCTCGGCGTGCCAGCGCCCGGTCCTCGATGGCCGCGTGCGCCCCGGCGAGGGCCGTGGCAAGCTCGGGCACGAGCGCCTGGTGCAGCGTGTCGGGGACCTCCAGGCGCGGCATCGACGCGACGGCGCGGGCGAGGCCATCGTCGAGCAGCAGGCCGGTGCGGGCGTCGACCCAGACCTCCTCCCGCTCCTGGAAGTGCTCGCCCAGCCCGGCCGTGTAGGACACCAGTGCGCCCACCCGCAGCACGGGTAGGTACACCTGGGCCGGATGGCCCTCGCGGTCGATGCGGCCGTGGTCCACGTCGAACCGCTCCCGTGCCCGCTCCAGCAGCACCGCCGGCGCCGGCAGTGCTGCCTCCGGCCAGGCCAGCCACGCGAAGCCGCCGTCACCTTGGTCGAGGACGTGCGTGGCCGCGTGGTCGAGCACGGGGTGGCCTGGGAGCAGCAGCAGCGCCCCGTCTTCGCGCGCCACCTCCGGGTCGGCGGTGACGGCGACCTCCTCGGGCAGGTCGAGCGCGGCCTGCAGCCCGCCGGGGAGCATCACCAGGACCTTGTCGTCGGCGTCCTCGTGCAGGCCGCCCTCGGCCTCGACATAGCGGAGCCAGAACTGGACGGCGGGGTCGGTGGTGGTCATGGCTCGCTCGAGGAGATGAGCTGGTCGGTACGCTCCCGGCCGTCCACGTGCTCGCGGCGCGCTCGGACCAGGTCGTCGCCGAGCGCGTCCAGCCGCGCCTGGAACTCCGCATCGTCGCGGCTGGCGATATGGGCGTCGAACACGAAGTGCTCGAAGTCGAAGTCCTCCTCGATGCGCCCGAGGATCATGTCCAGCTCGCCCACGACCAGCTCGAACAGGTTGATCTTGGCCTCCAGGACCCTGAGGATCCGCTCCTCCACGGTCCCTCTGGTCACCAGGTTGGTCAGGAGCACCTCGTGGTCCTGGCCGATGCGATGGATGCGACCAAGCCGCTGCTCGATCTGCATCGGGTTCCAGGGCAGGTCGAAGTTGACCATGACATGGCAGAACTGCAGGTTGCGACCCTCGCCAGCCGCCTCGGTAGTCAGCAGGATCCCCAGCTCTTCCCGGAAGGAGCGGATCGCCCCCTCCTTCTCCTGCCGGGTCAGGCTCCCGTGGTAGGCGACCGCAGGAAGGCCCGCCGCAGCCGCCAGGCCGGCCAGGAAGGCGAGCGTCTGTCGGAAGGCGGTGAACACCACCACCTTGTCGCCCATGGCCTGGTGGCGGCGGAGCAACTCGACCAGGACCCGGCCCTTCTCGGTGCGGTCGACCTTTTCCGCCAAGCGGGCGAGGTCCGGCCAGCCCACCTTCTCCAGGCTCGGCACGAGCGCCCGCGGGCTCGACCCGGCCAGCCGCTGCACGCTGCGCAGCGCCAGCTTCCGGGCGGGCGCGGCCGCGCTTCCGGCCGCGCGGACGCGGGCCGAGACCGACTCGTACAGCTCCGCCTCCTCCACGCCCGGCTGGACGCAGAGCGTCTCGGCCAGCCGCCGCGGCAGCATCGAGGCCAGCTCGCTGCGGCGGTGGCGGACCATCACCTCGCGCATCCGCGCCTGCAGGGCGGCCAGGTTGCGGGCGGGCTCGGCGCTGGTCCTCGCGGCGCCATAGCGGGCACGGAACTCCCTGGGCGTGCCCAGATGCCCTGGCCGGACCAGGTTGACCAGCTGGAAGAGGTCCTCGAGGCGGTTCTCGACCGGGGTGGCGGTCAGCAGCACCAGGTACCGTGCGCGCAGCTCCCGTACCAGCTTGGCCGAGGCGCTCTGCGGGTTCTTCAGACGGTGCGCCTCGTCAACGATGACCAGGTCCCAGGCCGTCTCGGTGATCGCGTCGCGCAGCGGTGCCCGCCGGGCGGAGGCCAGCGAGGCGATCACCAGCGGCTGCTCGACCGCCCGCTTGGCGTGCTCGAAGCCACCACGCCGAGCGAGCACCGAGGGCAGGCCGAACTTACGGTCCAGCTCCTCCTGCCACTGCTCGACCAGCCCGACCGGGACCAGGATCAGCGTCTGCGCCGCCAGGCCGCGCAGGCGCAGCTCGCTGGCGACCAGCGCCGCTTCGATGGTCTTGCCGAGCCCGACCTCGTCAGCCAGGATCGCCCGGCTGCGCATCGCCCGCAGGACGCTCCTGGCTGCTTGGAGCTGGTAGCCGAACGGCTCGAAGCGCAGCCGCGGCAGCGACACGAACGTCTCGAACC
>WNFV01000456.1_pt1 | contig 55995 bp, 44 predicted proteins | sample 5400101 | NCBI WGS metagenome assembly WNFV01 (sample SAMN13153361, study PRJNA577476) | soil metagenome | isolation source: 115 cm soil or saprolite under grassland replicate 1 | place: USA:California | collected 2016-06-15
GATTGTCGTTGCGGTGGTGAAGAAGTGATCGCTGCCATCTACGCGCGCAAGTCCACCGAGCAGAGCGGCGTCGCCGACGATCAGAAATCAGAACGACGGGAGGCTTAATGGCACGCGCGAGCAAAACGGAACACGTCAAGAAAATCTGCGCCTGCGTGAAGTGGAAGGAATGCGCGCACCCATGGTACATCGATTACCGCGAGGGAAAGGAGATCGGGCCCAACGGCAAAGTACGCGAGCGTGGGCTTCGACAAAAGCTCGCGCTGCTCGTCGGCCGGGAACCGAGCGACTTTGCCGACGCGAAGGGCGAGGCGCAACGCGCGATCGTCGCGTGGAAGGATGGCCGCGACGCGCGGGAGCTGCTGCCCGGCGACGCACCGACGCTCGCGACCGTGCTCGATGCGTACGGTCGACGTCCAGGCGGCGCACCGATCGATCGATACCAGCGCGGGCCGGTCGTCAAAACGAAAGTCAACGGTCGGCCGTTCGGCGAATGGCGGGCCGCGGAGATCACGCGCGACATGGTTGAAGCGTTCCGCCGGCAGCGGCCGCGCGTCGCCGGCAATCGCGACCTGGCGCTGCTGCGCGCGATGTTCAACTGGGCCGTCCTGCAAGGGCTCGCGCCGGCGACGCCGTTCAAGGTCGGCACGGTTTCGGCGGTGAAGCTCGCGCGCGAAGAATCGCGCACTCGGCGGCTACAGCCAGGCGAAGAGGAGCGGCTGTTGCTCGCGGCGAAGGGCGGACTCCGGGACCTGGTGGTCGCGGCGCTCGAGACGGGCTGCCGGCTCGGCGAGCTCCTATCCCTACAGTGGGATCAGGTGCGCGGCGATCTGTTTCTGCCGGCCGGGAAGACGAAGGCGAAGAAGCCGCGACGTGTCCCGATCTCAACGGTGCTCCAGACGGTCCTACAGGCCCGCAGGAACGATCCGGCGGGTAACCCCTTACCGCCGTCAGCGTTCGTGTTTGGCGACGAAGTAGGACGGCGGAGAGGCAGCGTCAAACGCGTCTGGCAAATCGTCGTGTTGAAGGCGCACGGACATACGCCGATGTGGTTCCGGGCAAAGACGAAGAATCGAAGTCCCAGCCTCGCGCCCGTCTCGCGGGCGCAGTTCCGGACGATCGATTTACACTTTCACGATCTCCGGCGCGAGGCGGGCTCGCGGTGGATGGACGCCGGCGTACCGCTCGCGACGATTCAGCGGTGGCTCGGCCATCACAACATCAGCCAGACGTCGACGTATCTGGCGGCGAGCGGCGGCGGGGACGCGGACGCGATGCGCGCGTTCGAGCAGGCGACGGGGCGATTGCCGCGATCGTGCACTAACTGACAGGGGTCGCGCGGGGACTGGGGGTCAGGGGGTCGCCGGTTCGAATCCGGCCATCCCGACCAAATTTCCCAACAATTTCGCGGGTTCGGAAAATCGTCGGACCCGAAAACGCCGTCGCCTGACAAATGGCTGACAATCGGTACGGCCTCGATCCGTTTTTTCAACCCACCTGAACCTGTTCTTCGTCGCCGGTTCCATTCATGCTGCGCAACGATCGCGGGCCTTCCGCATGGGTCCAGCAGTCGCTGTTCTTCGACCTCTGACAGGCGCCTCTCGCGCTTGCGTTCGTTCTTAGTGACGATCCCCAGACCGCGGTGTCGCGCCGAGGAGGTCGTCCAATTGCCCAGTTGCAGATGTCTGGTAATCAGGCGAGATACCGATTCCTGATCGGCGCCGTTGCCCCTCGCGCAAACGCGAAGTCATCGACTGGCATGCGGTAGCGACATCCCTTGTGCATCACATCCAGCCACCATTGATGCTACACGGCACTACCCGTTCGCCGCACCCCGCGCGCACAATCTAGGGTTGGCGGAATTGCGCTCTGGCTAGCCGTCGGCTGAAAACCGTTCTGGCGCTCTGGCGGCAACGCACGAGCTTGAGTTCGCTCTGTTAGCGGTTTCATAGTACCTATCAAGATGCGACCTCTGGCGCTCGCCGTCCTGGTCATGGTCGCCGTCGGGTGCGATAGACCGTCGCCGGTTGCACCCACTTCGAGTGTGGATGTGCGCGTCAACGGACGGGTGCTGGACTATACGACTGGAAATCCGATCTCCGGCGCAACCGTTACTTTCGACAATTCCCTTTCGGTACCGCCCGAAGCCCCGCGGATCGTGACCGCCGTGGGCGATGACATGGGCGGCTACACAGCGCTCATTCCGGTCGGCTATTACCAGACGTTCGTCGATGGGCAATGGGTTGGCTACCTTCATCTGACAAGCTCCCCCTACAGGGGTGATTTCCTTGGTCGCTGGGGTACGTGTGTGGCGCGGTACGGCCTTATCAGTGATGCGCAAACACATCGACCGATCGCGGGCGCCACGGTTTCTATCGGGGGAGCCGTGTCCGGTGATACGGTCACGGGGATCGATGGCTGGTACCGACTTGAGTTCGGCTGTCCTGCGGACGGCCGCATTGGGTTCAACACCACCACCCTCGGCGCGACGCATCCCGGCTATGCGCCGGGGAGCGCCTCAGTTGGACGCGGGATCTCCGGAGTGAGCCGGATCGATGTCGAGTTGCTGCCGCGATAGCGATTCCCGTCACCGCCGGACGGGAAGCGCTCGGTCGATTGGCGCGAACCACGACTCGATACTGCACGCGGCACGTACGCCGAAAATGCCCCTCGGTTATTACGGGGCGGCTTCGAGTGGCAGCGTCACAACCGACTCGCCCGACAAAAAGCGGCCGCGATCCGCGACGCAATAGACGCGCACGCGTCACGCCCCGTGATATTCCAGGGCAGGGGATTGCGCGCGGCCATCACGGCGAGGTCACCATCGAGAGCGCACCGGACCACGGTTCGACCGTGCGCGTTTATCTGCCTGCCATTCCGAGCAGTTCCACGACGCTGTCAATAACGACTTCGTAAGCGCCGCGACACGCTCGTACCGCCCGCCATGTGAGCGTTTCCGACCTGCCGGGCCCGCAGCGCGCCGTAAACCAAGCTGCCAACACGAGTTCTGGAGAGCAGGACTCAATATGACAACTCGGCGCACCGGTTGCAATTGACTGCCACGGGTTCGATGCGCCGCCACGGACAGAGAGATGTTAGTGCCAGAAGGATCAGCCGGAGCACGGATGTGAGTGAAGACAGCTATCTGACGACAGCCGACGCGCTGGCGTACTTGAATACGACTCCGCGGACGCTGTATCGCCGCCTCGCACAGGGTGAAATTCCGGCCGTGCGCATGGGGCATCAGTGGCGATTTCGGAAGAGCGATCTCGATCGGTGGGTTCAACAGCAGCCGTCCAGCGGCTTGTCGTCGCGAGCCACCGTCGCCAGCGGCAGGGTCCAGCCGCTGCGGAACCCGCGCGTCTTGGTCGTCGATGATGAACCGGAGGTCGCCGGAACGCTCGTGAGCATTCTTGCGATGGCTGATTGCAGCGTCGAGACAGCGTCGGACGGCCTCGTTGCGGTCGCTCGCCTGCGAGCCGAGTCATACGAGCTGGTCATCACGGACCTGAAGATGCCGGGCCTCGACGGGATGGGCGTCGCACGCGAGGCGAAGCGCCTCCGGCCGGGCATCAAGGTCATCATCGTGACAGCGTATCCATCACAGTCGAGCGCGATTGAGGCCGTCAACATCGGCGTGGACGGATATGTGACCAAGCCATTCCGGCCGATGGACGTGTTGGTCGCCACGGCGCGCGCGCTCGACCTTGGCCCGTCTGGAGAAATTCCGGCCAAGTTCCCGGCCGATTCCTGGCCAAATCCGGCCAAATCAACGATTTCGGGAGGTTCACAGGGCAGATCAAGCACGGGAGAAGACATCTTGCCAGAGGTCGCCGGGAGTCAATCGAGCAGTGGGCCTGACTCGAGAAGTGTTGGACAACTGATCAAAAGGAGCGAAGGTAATGAGAGGGGTTGATTATCGGATCACTCTGACTGTGGGCATGCTGCTACTGACCGCGACCGCGGCCCGGGCGCAGACGTCGGTCACGTTGCCGAACAGCAGTCAGACGACGACGCTTACCGCGAACGTCAGCGACCAGGCAAGGGTGACCGTGCCCGCCGGCGTGACGTTCAATGTGACCAACATCACTGCAAACACTGCCGCCGGCGTCGCATCGCTCACGGTGGATAACATCGTGCTGGCGACCGCGACCAACCAGCTCAAGGTCTCGTTGCAGGCCAACGCCGCATCCTTCACGCCGCCAGTCGGCGGCGCGACGACGTGGTCAGCGAGCGATGTCACCTGGAATGCTGCAGCTTGGACAGCCGCCACCGGTGCCAGTGGGACGCTGAGCAACGCCGCTTTCAATACGGTTGGGACGTGCGACGCCGATGTGTCCACGTGCTCGACAGCCGCCCTTGTCTTCACGCTGGCAGCCAAGGGAACGGTCAAGCGTTCTGGCAACCATACGCTCGTTGTCACGTGGAAATTCGAAAGCATCTGAAAGTTTCGCGGTGATGTGGCGGCAGGTTGGATGTCCCGTGGGCTCGCGGTCTCCAGCTAGGCACGGGTTGCGACTCGCTGCGTTCGCATCTGAACCGCGGGGCCGCTAGAGGCGCTCGCCACGCAGCCGGAGTCGCAACAGGGAACGAATGTGAAGTCAGCTATCGTCAGAATTGCACTGGCAACTGTCCCGCCGCTTTTCGCGGCGGCGGCTGCCGGAGCTCAAACGTCGCTCACGCTGCCGAGCTCGAGTCAGACCACCACCCTTACGGCAAGCGTCAGTGACCAAGCGAAGGTAACCCTGCCTGCAGGCGTCACGTTCAACGTCACGAACGTCGCGGCAAGCACGACGGCCAGTAACGCAACCATCAGCGTGCAGAACATCGTGCTGGCGACGGCAACCAAGCAGCTCAGGATCTCGCTCATGGCGAATGCCGCGTCTTTCACGCCACCCGTCGGCGGCGCGACGACGTGGTCGGCCAGCAATGTTTCATGGAGTACCCCGGCCGGCGGTCCCAATGCGTGGGTGAACGCCGCACGTAATAACGCCACGCTGAGCAGCAGCGTTTTTGTGGTCGCGGCGACCTGCAACGCAGACGTCGCGTCGTGTTCGACGACGGGCTTCGCCTTCACGCTCGCTGCGAATTCCAGCGTCAAACGTTCGGGCGCCCACACACTCGTCGTCACCTGGAAGTTCGAGAGCATCTGAGGCTCGCGGGCTGGGCCGGGCTTCTGTATTCGCTTCGATCGCTCGATAAGAGACATGGGCAGGGACGCGTCGTTTGGGCGGACGCAGTCCGATGCACAGCGCTGCGCGCTTCGGCGCAGTCGAAGGAGTTGACAGACGATCATGAAGACGTGGGGCTCCCGAATCTGGCTCGCAGCGGATCTGGTCTTCGCCGCCTCGGCGTCCGCCTTTGCACAAACGACGGTCACGCTTCCGGATACGAGTCAGACCACCACGGTCTCGGCCAATGTCAGCGAGCAGGCCAGAGTGATCGTGCCATCGGGAATCACGTTCAACGTGACGAACATCGGGGTGAGCACGGTGGCAAGCGCGGCAACTGTCACGGTCGATCAAATCGTCACCGCGACGGCCACCAAGCAACTCAAGCTCTCTCTGCAGGCCAACGCCGCATCGTTCACTCCGCCGGTAGGCGGCGCGACGACCTGGGCGGCGACCGACGTCAGTTGGAATGCCGCGGCCTGGACGAACGCGACCGGGTCGACTGGAACGCTTAGCAACTCTGCGTACACGACGGTGGCGACCTGCCAGGCTGACGCGGCGGCCTGCTCGACAACTGGATTGGTGTTTACCTTAGCGGCGAAGGCTACCGTCCAGCGCTCGGGTACGCATACGCTCGTCGTCACGTGGAAGTTCGAAAGTATCTGAACCGCAGGTCGAATCATGGTCATGCTCTTCGCGTCTCTTTGGCTGCTGCTGGCGCCGCAATTAGCGCCTGCCACTAATCCAGGCGCACTGTCTTTTCAGGCGACGCTCGACGCGATCAAGATAAACGCGCGGCCGGCGCAGATCGTCACGCGTCAGTTCCGGCTCACGCTGGATCGAAATCAGCGCCCTACACATTTCAAGGCTCGCGTCGAAGACTGGTGGCGCAGCGAGGACGGCAAACAGTCGTTCTATGAGGCCCCCGGCACACTTCGACGGTCGTGCGGCAAGTGGGTTTCGCTCAACCCTGTCGAATCGACCGTCAAGCCCGGCGAGACGCTCGTCATTCGAATCAGCGTGGCGCTACCGGTCGAACTGCAGGCCGGCGGTTTCTGGTGCGCGCTCACCGTCGACGAGATTCCCGATCCGCTGGCGACACAGGACGAGGGTGTCGGCGTTCGTCTTGTCGCGTCGGTCTCGACCGGTATTTTCGTCTACGTCGAGCCCGTCGAGCGTCGCGCGACGATTCTCGGCGTCGATGTGAGCGCCGGCGAGGCCCAGGTGAAGGTGAGGAACGAAGGGAACGTGCCGCTTGCCGTCGAGGGCCGTCTGGAATTCTTCCCTCCAGGCGCTTCGGCTCCGATGGTCACGAGCGATGTGGCGCGCTTGACGCTGCTCACCGAGCCGTCGCGCGACGGCATCCTGACTTCGACGCTTCCGCCTCCCGGCGCCCTTCCCTCGGGTCGCTATCGCGTGCGAGCTATCCTCGACTTTGGCGCCGATCACTACATCGGAGCGGAGCGCGAGGTACAGATCGTTCGCGAGGTGCAGGCGAGTGACCCTCCTTACTAGAGGACTCACGGTTGTTGGCTTACTGTGTGGGCTGAGCGCGACCGCCGCCGCAGGCAGCAGTCAAGGGCCGGATCAGGGCCCTCTGGCGGTTCGCGATACCTCGACGTCCGTCCAGACAGGTCTCCACACCTTCACCCTCGACAAGCCGCTGACGCTCCTTGAGGCCGAGCGTAAAAGTGAAACGTCACATCGCGTGCCGTTCCGCCTGCCGCGGGCCCACGACAGTGTGCGGACGACGGTTGGGCTGGGCTACGTGCAGCGCGCCGACTGGGGTAGCGAGATTCTCGCGACCGGTGATTTCAAGGGTATCCAGGTACAGTCCAACGCGCTCATCACGAAGGGCAGCACAGGCTTCCTGCTCGACAGCGGATCGCTCTTGCTGTTCGATCCCGACAGGCAGTGGCGACTCGACGCGGGCGACGTCTTCTCGAACCTGCGCGGTGCGAGTCGAGGGGGGCGTATCTCATGGCGGTCGGCCGGCGGCCGACACCCCGCGGTGTCCCTCTATGGACCACGACGCGGCACACCGAATCGGTCGACAGTCGTCTCGTATCGAGATCAGATCATGGTCGGCGATCAGACGCTCCTCGATGCCGAAGCAGCGTCCGACAAGTCGTACCTCGTGAGAAGTCGGCTGGCCGGCAAGCACTTGGAAATGGAAACGTCGTATCGATCGAATCGGAAACCCGTGTCGAGCAGGGATGTTAGCCTCTTCGCGGGACTGGGGATGTGGCGCGGCATCAGCGTCAACGGCGGGCTTTTCCGATCGCTCCAGGCGGGCGAGCGAAGCGCCTGGCGCACCGTGTCCTTGCGGCTGCCGTTGTCGCGCTTCTTCAGTCTCACGCTCGAACGGGCGTTCACCGAAGCGAACGACACGTCGAGTACGACGTCGGCTGCGATGGCGACCTTCAGTGCCGGGCATCTGAGATTGTTCCATCGCTATCAGTTCGGCGAGTACGATCGCATTCGCCCGGGGGGCTCGGACACGTTCGAGCGCCAGCAGAACCAATCGATGGCGACCTACATGGCTGGGCGCCGGCTGAACCTGAACGTGCAGCTCGCCACCCAGCGCACCGAGACCGGAGTGTTGCAGCACTGGGAAGAGCTGCAAACGACCGTCAGCGTAACGCGATCGACTACCTTGCGGCTGGTGACCAGCGTTCCTGACGTCCGGAACCCAGAGAGATTTCGGGGCTATTTCAGACAGGAGCTGCCCGCGCGGTTTGCGTTGCAAGCCGACTACGGGCGACTGTCTGCGTTCCAGGACGTGCCGTTCGAACTCGATCGCTCGCGGTTCAAAGTCATGCTCTACAAAACCTGGAGTCTGTCAACGCCGGCGCGCGGCGCCGAGGTCCGCGGTCGCGTCATCGACCACACAGGTCGTCCAGTGCCGGGCACGCGCGTCAAGCTGGGTTCCTACACGACAGACACCGACCCCAAAGGCGGGTACCTCTTCAAGAATGTCCCGCGAGGGGACTACGATCTGACAATCGATCCGGAGTACCTGCCGGCCGACTACGCGTGGGACGGCCGTCAGCTTCCGCTGGCGCTGACGTGGTCTTCGCGAACGGAAGCCGACCTGCTGGTGGCGCCGCTCAATGCGATCCACGGGCGCGTCTATGCCGATCGCAACGCCAATGGTCGCTTCGACTCAGGCGAGGGCGTGGCCGGCGCGGTCGTCCACCTCCAGGACCGTGTCACGTCGACCGACCAATACGGCGCATATAGCTTTTACAATCTCTGGCCAGGCTCGTACACGCTTCGTATCAACCGGGAAAAGCTGCCGGCGGCGTTCGACTCCGACGGAGCTATCGAGCTTGTCGTCGAGCTCAGCGACAGCGGCCCGGTTACCGGCGCCGACTTTCGCGTGAAGCCCAAGACAAAACCGATCATTTTCAAGGAGCCGGGCAAGTGACCGCCGGCGCCAGCACGCTCCGCCGCGGCCGCGTGGCCTTTCGCCTGCTCACGGTTTTCTCGTTCATACTCGTCGGCGTCCGGGTCTCGGCACAGGAACTGGTTCAGATTTCGGTGCCGGGAATCGTCTCGTTCGATGTACTCAGTGTCGGGCTGAGCTCGGTTGGAAGTCCGAACCCGACGCGCATCAGCTTCAGCAACGCCAGTCTTCTCCCTAGTCACGCGCTGCGCATCAGCGTGCGAGCCGAAGGCGACCTCACGGGGTCCAGCGGTCCGTCTATTCCAGCTTCTCAGGTGTCATGGACTACCTCGAACGTGTCCAATGGCGTTGCGATCAACGGGGGGTTGAGCACCGGCGCCTACAACCAGATCTTCCAGAGTCAGACGGGCGCCATCTCTGGCGGTTTCGATGTGGTTTGGACACTCGCCGCCCCGGGCACGCCGCTGAACGCCGGGAACCATCAGGCCACGCTTCGATGGAAGCTGGAGGCAGTTCCGTAGAGCACGCGACCGCGTGCGGCATCGCAGGCCATTGCGGGGCTGGATCGCAGACTCGGCCCGATGTCTTCGACCTGCGTCCAGCATTCGCCGTCCCCACACCCAGGTATCATGGAAGAACACGGAGCCGAGGGCATCGCCGCGGCCGCTAAACACTACGCGTTCGCGCGCGGCGTCATACGCCATCGCGTGCTCGACTCGAGGCTTCGGGCCGATGTTCTGCTTTTGAGTCCAAAGAAGCTTCGCCATAATCTCTGTCAGCTGGGGAAATCCTACTCTATGCTGCTGTCGCGAATCTGAGCGGCTATCGCTCTGACTCGCCAGTTGCCCTCGTGCGCGTTCGAAGCTTTCGTCACCCGCCCGTCGGCCTGAAATCCCCTTAGCATCATGTCAACGATCTCGTACAATTGCGGCGAGTGAAGGCATGACTATTCAAGAGCGGCTCGTTTCAGATGTCGCCCTGATTCGCATCAGCGGACGGGTGACCGTCACGGACGGCACGACCGTCTTCGACGACACGATTCAGCGTCTCATCAAGGACGGCCGGATCAAGCTGATCATCGACGTCGCTGACGTGCCGTACATCGACAGCACCGCGCTAGGGGTCATCTTGCGGACACATGCGACGGTTACGCGGCGCGGTGGCGCGCTGAAGCTGCTTCATGTCCGTGGTCACGTTCGTGAGCTGTTGGAGCTGACGCGGTTGTTGACGGTGTTCGAGGCATTTGATTCGGAGGCCCAGGCCATCGCGAGCCTCACCTGACGACGGTCGGGCGATGCGCCTGTTCGCGATTGAAGCCATCCGGACGCGTCGCGTGACCCGCTGAGAGGACAACACCGGCGGATGCGCGGCATTTTTTTAACGGGGAATGCGCGGCATACCTGTTGCCGCGCCGCAGTGCGCGCGCGCAGCGCTCGTGCAGTCGTCCGCCGGGAATTCTCTGGTCTCTCGCGCTGCGCAGGATTCGTTCGTCGCGCTGACCGCCGTCTGCACGCACGAGCGTGCACCGTGACGGTTTTCAGAGTTCGCGCTACGTCTGTCCGCGCCACGGGTCGCAGTACACGAGGATTCCGCACGTTGTGTATGCCGCCCGCCTACCGCCGGTCGTCGGTTGTGGGCCTGCCGAGCTCGCTCTGCGGCAACGCGAACGCGATGTACTCACTCGTATACATTCCGCCGCCGACCGCGACGATGATGTACTGCCGTCCGTCCAGCATGTAGGTCATCGGATTCCCGCTCTGCGCCGCCGGCATCCACACGGCGCCGACTTCGGCGCCGGTCTGCTTGTCATACGCGCGCAGCATCGCGCCGCGCTGCCGATCCGGGGGCGCCGTCACCATCGGATCGCCGACAATCACCAATGTCTTGGTGACCGTGGGACCCACGATGCCCGTCTGCCCGGTCTTGGGTATGTTCACGCCCTTGAGCAGCGGGCTGTTGCGAATGGCGTCCGGTGTGTCCCCGTGCGGCACCTGGAATTTCAGCGTGCCCGTGTTGAGATCTATCGCCGATATAACGCCGTACGGCGGTTTGATGATCGGCAGGCCGCCGAGTCCGGTCGTCAACGGATTGGTGCCGCCGCGCCCGCCGCCCGAGAAGGGCACTTCTTCCTTCCCGAATTCGGGCGACTCCCAAATGGGAATGTGGCCGTTCTTGATCTGCGTCTCCGGTTTGATCTTCTCGAAGTACTCGCGCGAGATGCTTCCTGCCGTCACGGACGAATTGTTGGCCTGCGTGTAGAAGATCCCGGTTTCTGGGTCGAAGGAAGAGCCCGGCCAGTTGACACCGCCCATCGTGTTCGCGAGGTTGATCGTCCCGAGCACCTTGTCGTTCGGGATGACGTAGGGCACGAACGGCGTCTGCTCCCAGCGGTACTTCTTCAGGTTCTCGAGCGCCTGCGCGCGCAACTCCGGTGTGAAATCGATCACCTGGTCGGCCGCGAGGTAGTTGCGCGAGTAGAGCGGTGGCTTGGTCGGGAACGGCTGCGTCGGCGACGTCTTTTCGCCGGGGACGTCGGACTGCGGCACCGGCTTTTCTGCGATCGGCCAGATCGGCTCGCCCGTAATGCGATCGAAGACGTACAGCCATCCCTGCTTGCTGGGCTGCGCCACGAGTTTGCGCGGCTTCCCGTCGATCGTGGTGTCGACAATGAGCGGCGCGCCGACCGCGTCGTAATCCCAGATGCCGTGGTGCACCATCTGGAAGTGCCACTTCCGCTTGCCGGTCTTCAGATCGACGCAGACGAGGCTCTCGGCGAAGAGTGCGTTTCCGGGTCTGTTCCCGCCGTACACGTCGATCGTCGGCGACTCGACTGGCAGATACACAAGGCCGGCCTCCGGATCCGCTGACATCTCCGTCCAGACGCCGGTGTTGCCGGTCCACGCCCATGATCCGTTTTCCCACGTGTCATGGCCGAGCTCACCAGGTCCGGGCATCGTGTCGAAGCGCCAGATCTGTTTACCGCTGCGTGCGTCGTACGCGCGGACGAGACCTTTTGCATTGCTGCTGAATTCGTAGCGGAGCCCTTCGGCCATCGCCGACTGGACGACGATCGTGTCCTTGACCACGAGCGGCGTGGAATGCGTGCCGATTTCGGCGGTTTCGAGGGGAACCTGCACCTGCTTGCCGTCTTTGCCGAAGACAACGCCTTCCTTTAGATCGATGACGCCGGCCTTGCCGAATGATGCGACCGGATGGCCCGTTCTCGCGTTGAGCTCGACGAGGCGGTATCCGATGGTGACGAAGATGATCCGCTCATCGCCTTTGCCGTCGGTCCAGTACGACAACCCGCGGCCCGACAGCTTGCGTGGTGCGACCTCCGCCCGCCGCCCCTCGTCCATGCTGTAGACCCACTTCTGCTCGCCGGTTTTCGCGTCGAGTGCCACAACCGCCCGCCGTGTGCCGCCCGTCGCGTACACCACGCCGTTGACCATCAGCGGCGTGCCTTCGAGCTTGTATTCGGGGCGCGGACCGAGGTTGTCGGTCTTGAAATGCCACGCGATCTCGAGCTTGTTGAAGTTGGCGGCGTTGATCTGTTCCAGCGGCATGTAGCGGCTGCCGAAGATGTCGGCATTGTAGGCGGCCCACTCGCCCTTCTGTTTGCTCGGGAATCCAGCCGCGCTCTGTCCCGAGACGCGTGGCGCAATCTCGACGAGCGCGACGATCGCGATGATGAACAGGACGAGCGCCGGCACGATGCGACGGACAGTTCGCGGCATGGTGACTCCTTTGTCGACACGCGAGAATGCAAGACAGGGACCCGCCGAGAAGCCGTCGCCTCGTCGGGAATCCGGAAGAAACGCGCCCAAATCGCCCCAACCTGCCGCCTGTTCGGCAGCGGACGACCGCGGCCAGTCGGCTGGGCGCTACGTCATGACGCGGGCGCCGCACGTGCGCCGGGGAAGCGCGGACCTTTGCGCACTGCATGGGCAAGCGCGGTGCGACCTTTGCTTCTGTCGCACTGACTCACACGGCTCAACCTGAGGGACAGAGGTCACCATGGTGAAATGGCTGTGGACTGGTTTGTTGATCCTGGCTACGAGCGCGGCTCCTCTTTCTGCTGACGCCCAAACCCGCGCCACCAGCGCGGATCTGACCGGCCTCGTGCTGGACGAATCGAAAGCGGTGCTTCCCGGGGCGACGGTCACCGTCACCAATGTCGAGACGAATCTAGTGCGTACGGTGGTCACCGATGCCGGCGGCCGGTTTTCCGTCCCCGCCTTGCAGCCAGGCCCTTACACAATCAAGGCGGAACTGGCCGCGTTTGTCACGCAGACGCGGCAGGGCGTGGTCCTCCAGCTCGGCGCTTCGGTCGCCGTCGATTTCACGCTGAAGATCGCGGGAACACGAGAGGAAATCACCGTGACGGCCGCCTCGCCCCTCATCGATACGCAGCAGACGGCGGTGTCGACCGTGGTGTCGCAGCAGCAGATCGAGAGCCTGCCGATCAACGGGCGCAACTTCATCTCGTTCTCGATCATCACGCCCGGCGTGTCGACCGATCGGACACCGCAGCAGGGCGCCTCGGCGACGTCGGGGCTGACCTTCGCGGGCCAGCGCGCGCGCTCGAACAACATTACCGTCGACGGCCTCGACAATAACGACGCCGCGCTCGGCAGCGTGCGCGCGACGTTCAGCCAGGAGGCCGTGCGCGAGTTTCAAGTGCTGACGAATTCGTACTCAGCGGAATTCGGCAAGGCCTCCGGCGGCGTGGTCAACATCGTCACGAAAAGCGGGACGAATACAGCCACCGGCAACCTGTTCTTCTATGGTCGCGACGATTCACTGAATCGCAAGGGTTACTTCGAGAGGTTCAATCCGGCCGGACAGCCGATCGCCCAGGACAAGGCTCCGTACGGCCAGAAGCAATTCGGCGGGACGTTGGGGGGTCCGATTCGGAAGAACAAGACATTCTTCTTCGGGTCGTTCGAGCGTCTGGACGTGAAAGCCAGTAACTTTGTGGCCATCGACGACACCACGCAGGTGCCCGGCCTGGCGGGCGGGTTCCTGGGGACGCCCGCCGGCATCCTGCGCGCCGCCGGTTTTCCCGTCGAGACGGGAAACACTCCCTATGCCGTGAAAGGCAATCAGTTCCTGGCCAAGGTCGATCATCAGATCTCGCCGACGCAGGGCTTCGTACTGCGGTTCAACTACGCCAATCAGCTCAACGAGAACATCGAACCCTTCGGCGGAATCGTTGCGAAGAGCCGAGCCGCCGCGCTCGATGCGACCGACCACATGTTTGCGGCGTCGCACACCGCGGTCTCCGGGACGCGGCTGGTAAACGAACTGCGCTTCCAGTTCGCGCGCCGCGATCAGACAATCGATTCGCTCGACCCGAACTGCGGCGGCCCGTGCGTGGGCGAGAATCAGGGAGGCCCGACACTCGAAGTGCTCGCAGTCGCGAGCGTGGGTCGTCAGCGGTTCACGCCGCAGCCGCGTTTGAGCGATCGATACCAAGTGCTCGATACCCTCAGCTACTACATTCGCCGTCACCAGCTGAAATCCGGGTTCGACTTCAACTACATCGACAACCCGAATGGCCGTCTGCCGCTGCATTTCGGCGGACGTTACATTTTTGCCGCGTTGCCGGCCATTCCGGGTCTGCTGCCCGTGCCGGTCACCACCATCCAGGCGGTGGCACTCGGGCTCCCCGCACGCTACGTACAGGGTTATGGCGAGACGCTCACTCCTTACGTCTACAAGGACGTTTCGCTTTTTGCGCAGGACGACTGGCGGGTGGAGCCCAACCTGACGGTCAAACTTGGCGTCCGGTATCAGGATCAGCTGTGGCCCGACGTTCAGTACAACGTCGTCGGGTTCAGCCCGTACTCGTTCCCCGGCGACCACAATAACATCGCGCCCCGGTTGTCGGTTGGATGGGATCCCAAGGGGAATCAGAAGACGTCCGTTCACGCGTCCTACGGCATCTTCTACGACAATCACATCACGAGCATCGTCGGGATCACGGAAGGGATCAGCGGGGGAGGCAAGGTGCGGACGTTCGTTGCAGGCTTGCCCACCTCGGTGGCCGCGTGGAACGCGCCGGGACACAAACTTCCGGAGCCGAGCACGCCGTACCCGAGCTTGGTGATCTCAATCGATCCGGGGTTGCAGACGCCCTACGCCCACCACGCGTCGGTGGGGATCGACCAGGAGATTCGCAACCAGATCTCGTTGTCGGCAAGCTTCGTGTACGCGCGAGGGTTCAAACAACTCGGGACGATTGACTACAACCCGATCGTGCCGTCGCTCGGCGCCGGCCGGCGCCCGGAAGACGTGGGCGGTCGTGCGGGCACTTCGGCGTCGGTGCTTCAGTACACCAGCTTTGGCGAGACGTGGTATCGAGGTCTCACGCTCTCGCTGAACAAGCGCTTCATCGATCGCTACCAATTCCTGGCCAGTTATACGTTGTCGAAGGCCGAGGACAACTCGACGGATTTCCAGAGCGCATTCGTTCCGCAGCGAATGGGACATGGACGAGCCGCTTCGGATCCCACAGGCCTGCCCGTCGGGTTCACACCCGACGATGAGAAGGGCCCATCGCTGCAGGATCAGCGGCACCGCTTCGTCTTGAGCGGGTTGTATGTGGCACCCGGTGCCGTGCAGGTGTCGTCGATCGTCACCGTGGCGTCGGGACGGCCGTACAACATTCTGGCCGGTGCCGATCTCAACGGCGACGGCGACGGTGGGACTTCGTCGCCCGATCGCGCGCGGGAGAATCCCGGCTCTGAGGCGTCGAGCGTCGGGCGGAACACCGGCGTGATGCCGTATCAGGCGAACGTGGACGTTCGTGTGAGCCGTCGCTTCAGACTGTCGAGCAAAGTGGCGGTGGAGGGGCTCTTCGAGGTGTTTAACCTCTTCAACCGGACGAACTTCGTCGAGATCAACAACATCTTCGGTGCTGGCGTGTATCCAGGCAATCCGCTGGCGACGTTCGGCCAATTCAACCAGGCGGGGCCGCCGCTACAGGCACAGCTCGCGGCGAAGCTCTTTTTTTGACCGCGCAGAGGAATTGTCGCCGCACTGAAGGGCATCAGCCGCAGGCCCATCGAGATCCTCTCGGCGTGACCGATGGCTCGCGAGTTACGCGTGATACCTTGCCCTACGGTCTCCGATTCGTTTGGTCGGATCGCTCGAGGCTGACCTGGTCGATCAGTTGTTTCAACTCGAGCGAGAAACGCCTGGCCCGCACGCTGCGGCTGCTCGCGCGCTATGGCAAGAAGGCGGCTCAAGATCAATCCTTCGCTCGTGACCGTCGTCGTGCATCCGTAGATCTGCGTCTACGCCCAGTTCCTCCGAGTCACGAACGTCATGGGCTCGAGCGGTCGGCCGGCCGGATGCGCGGCGGCGTCGCGCCGCGACGACCAGAGCAGCACCGGTCCAATCACCCGATCGATCACCGGGGTCAGACCGCCGAGATCCCGTTCGACCTGCCGTCGCAGGTCCCGAATGCGACCGCTGACGCGGGCGTTCGAGCGGTGGAGGTATCGTTCCATCGCCCACAGGGCCGCGCCGTACCCATGCCGCAGCTTTCCCGCCTCGGCCGCAAAACGGGCGCGTATCCGGGGATCGCCGTCGTGTCGGTAGCACGTCCACCCGCGGAACATCGTCCGCATCATCCGAAACAGGCTCGGGCCGTTGACGTCGAAGTCGCGCTCAAACGCCCGGTCGAGCCACGACTTCGAATCGTCTCGATCGATGTGAGGGTGTGTGAAGTTGAACTTGTACTGACCGTGGATGTCGGCGAAGTCCACGCCGGCGAGCATCCGCCCCTCCGCCTGCATCCGGGTGTGGAGCGGTGTTCCCGGAACCGGCGTATACAGCATGAACTGATGGCAGTCGGCATCGTGCGCGACGGCGTGTTCAATCTCCTCTCGCATGTTCGCCGGCGTGTGTTGCTCCATGCCGATGATCGTCGATCCCTGCACGCGGATGCCGTGCGACTGGAGCTCGCGCGTCAGGGCGATGGTGTCGATGCCCTTCAGCTTCGCGTAGCCGGTCTGGGCCGACTCGAATCCCATCCAGACCCACGTGACGCCGAGCTCGACGAGCTGTCGCATCTCGTACTTCCGGATCGCGTTCGCGGAGGAGAACACGAACATCGACCACGCCTTGCCATGCTGCTTCATCACATCCAGCAGCTCGAGCGCGCGCTTCTTGTACAGCAGGAAATTCTCGTCCATCATGAAAAACGTCCGGACGTGAAGCCGGCGTTCGGCGTCGCACATGATGTCGAAGAGCTCTGCGCCGGTCTCGTAGAAATTGACGAACCGGCCCTTGCCCCCGAAGAACGACGACGTCGTGCAGAAGTCGCAGCCCATGGGACACCCGACCGACGGGATGATCGTCGCGGCGGGGTCCCCGCCGCCGCTCGGCGCCCTCAGGCCCATGAGCCGGAAGCCGAACGACGATCGGATGGGTGGATGCACAATTGGCGCATCGACCCGCTCGCCGAGAAATGCGCGGAACCAGCGGATGCCTTCGCCTGTCACGATGTGGTCAGCGTCCAGCATCCGTTCGACGCCGGGAATCGCCGCCACGTGTCCGCCGACGACGATCGTCGATCCTGGCGAGTGCAGCCGCACGAGCCGACACATCTCGCGGACCTTGCCGATGTTCACGACGATGCCCGAGATGCCGACGATGTCGTACTGTTGCGTCCGCAGTTCGTCGATGAACCGTTCGCGCGTCGGAAAATCGAGCAGCGTCGACGGCGCCGAGATGTTCGCTTGAATCAGCATGATGCCCCACGAGCGATGGTGCATCCGGAGCGAGAAGGGGCCCTGCGCGCGCGTCACCTGATTGTGATACAGCTCCAGCGGGTTGATCGCGCGGCTGCCGAACTCGTCGTCGCGCGTGAACGGCCCGAAGACGGAGGTGAGAAGGACGCGTGGACGGATTCGTCGCGGATCAGCCATCATGGGCTTTCGTCTCGGCTATGCTCTCGTCGACCCAGCGTAGCGCATCGAGCGCCGCCGGCAAGCCGATCGTCGGCAGCGCGACGAGCGCGATCTGACGCAGCGCGTCCGGATCCACGCCCGCGCGAAGCGCCTTCTTGGCGTGCGCGTGCACCGTCCGCTGAGCGCCGCGGCCGACCGACACGGCCAGCTTCACCAGCGCGACCATGGACTCGTCGAGCGGGCCGGTATGACGACAGACGTCGCTCAAGGTGTCGTACGCGGCCACGACTTCCGGGTAGTGGTCGCTCAGCCCCTGCCAGCTCCGTGGCACGTCAGGGCCACGTGCTTCCACCTCATCGTCGACTGACGTCAACGGCCTGTTCATGGCGCGCCTCATACAGATCGAGACACTGCGAGCACAGTCCCTGTTCGATGCTCCACGTCGGGTGATCGCTGCGTATGGCCGCCGACGCGTCCGAGGACAAGCGCCCTGATTGCCGTTCGAGGGAGGCAACCGGGAAGCGGCAGAGCGGACAACGTCCCGAATCGGCCGGGTTCGTGCTGTCTGTCCCGTTGGGTGCCCGAGCGAACGCCGCCAGGGCGGCGTGTGTCGGCCGGATGTAATCGAACCAGTCGTCGAAGGCGGCACGACGACGGTCCCCGAGCATGGAGAATGTCGCGTCGAATTCCTCCCGGCGTGCAGCCCTCACTTCGACGCTGCCACATCCGGCACGGGCCAGTCGGCCGTCGATCGTCACATCCCACAACACTCGATAGCGATCGCGCACGATGTTCTCGCCCGATGGACCATCGTCGCACGGCGGCAGCGTTCGTTCGTAGCCGAAGGCGGAATCGAGCATGTCGCCGATGTGCGTCAGTTCGTGGCGCAGCAGCGCGCGCAAGGCGTCCGGTTCGAGCAGCATCGCCGGGCGCAGCCGGATCACGAGCAGCGGTCGCAGGCCGGCATGCTCCGGCAGCACACGGTCCATCAGGTCGGCGCCCTCCTCGCTCCGCGTCACTGCCCGCACCACGCGGCCGTCGGTCGGAAAAATGGGTCGGGAGTCTTTTTGTGTTCTGGCGAGTGCCTCCCGTTCGGCAATGGCCTGCTCGACGACGCGGTGGAGACCGAGGCGTACGAACCATCGCAGGTGCAGCGATCGGAACCGTTCTTCGCGCTGGTCGTGATCCGGAAGCTCGTACAGGCGATCACGCTCACGCCGGAACTCCCACCGGCCGACGGTCGACATCGTTCGTTCCGCCGTCAGGACGGCTTCTTCGAGGAGGTCCGGTGCGTAGGCGAGGTGAGTCATGGCCGGCGCTGGATCTGAATCAGCTCGTCCGTCGTGCCGCAGGCCATAGGGGTCTCGTCGATGGACTCAGGCCGTACGGCGAGCTCCACTGGACCCGCCGCGACGTCCACCCGCACGCACTCGGCGTCGAGGAACGCCAGGAGCATGTGGCCCAGCGCGCCGAAGTAGCCGTGACCGTCCTCGGAGGCGACGCGCGCGGCGAACGCGCGGCCGAACCGGCCGAGATGATCGCGGAGGAACGAGCGTTCCGCCATGACGGTCGCTTCGAAGGTCTCCGAGGTGCCGGCACTCGCATCCGGCTGGTCGAGCAGAAGCGCCTCCTTTCGGTTCAGGAAGTCCATGAACTCGCACTCGCAGGCGATGTGATCGGCGCGGGCGTCGGACGCGGCCGTCGGCCGCAGGCCGAACGCGAGATAGTAACCGCTGATGTCGGCGAGCTGTTGCGGCTGGTGGAACCCGTTGTCGGGGCCGTACTCCGTCTCACAGGCGCAGATCAGGCCGCGCGTCGTGTGACCGAAGAGGCGCCAGTAGGTCGCCGCGAGCGCCTCGTCCCCAGGCACCGGAAGCGCTTCGAGGCGATGGGCCGCCGGCTCCAGTTGCGGCCGTCCGACTTTCCGATTCAGGCGTCGCAGGGCGGCAGTCACGACGCGGAATCCGTCGCGAGCCCCGACCTGACGGAGCCGCCCCTGGGTCGGCTCCTGAAACCCAATCGAGAGCGTCCGGTACACGACCGCCCGCGCGAGTGCGTCGTCGACCTGGTCCCGAGGATCGTCGGCCATTCATCGAACCTCAGATGGAGTTGGCATGCACGGTCGGCCGCACGTGGACCGGTTCTTCGACCGTCGTGCGGAAGATTTCGCGTCCGCTCTTGCCGAAGGCAATCACGGTGTCGTTGTAGAGCTCGACCTTGCGGCCGTGCAGCGAGCCTTCGTAGACCTTCGGCCCTTCTTTGATCTCGTACTTGTAGATGATGCGGTTCGACCGGCGGAACAACTGCAACACCGCGAGCAGCTCGCGGCTGGGGCTCACGTAGTTCTCGATCGCACGGTCGACGCCCGGGCCGAACATCTGCCGCAGGTACGGCCGTGGCACCCAGCGCGGGGGAATGTAGTACCCGTTCGGTTGCGTGCCGAACTGCGGGTAGAGCGGCAGCGCAACCTTCGACACGTGCACGAGGAAATAGAGCGGGTTGTACCGGTCCTCGGCCCACGTGCCGTCCTCGGCGACGTTCACCAGGCCCTGCATTCGGATCTGACCAATGCACGCTTCCATGCAGCGCGTTTCCATCGGCTCGCCACCGGTTTCCGGATCGGTCCCTTCGACACGCGGGTAGCAGGCGATGCACTTCTCGCTGGTGCGCGTGTTGCCGCGGTACATCGTCTTCTTGTAGGGGCACGCCTCCACGCACTTGCGATAGCCACGGCACTCGGACTGATCGAGCAGCACGATTCCATCTTCGGGGCGCTTGTAGATGGCTTTTCGGGGGCACGCCGCCAGGCACGCCGGGTACGAGCAGTGGTTGCAGATCCGCGCGAGGTAGAAGAACCAGGTCTGGTGAATGGGAAGCTGCACGCCGGTTTCGTCGAGCGTGTTGCGGACGCCGCGTTTGCCGACCGGGTTGTCCTCGTAGATGTTCGGCGAATTCCACTCCTCGTCGGTCGGCAGGTAGCCGAGGACGCGGGCGCTGTCTGGCGTCAGCGTGCGCTGGGCCGCTTCGAAGATCGTCTGACCTTCGAAGGTGCCGTAGGGCCCGTAGCGACCGTCGGCCGGCTTGCCGCCCCAGACCTGGCCGCCGGGGTTCGCCTCCTCGAGCTTTTCGAGGATCTTGACGTCCCACCACTTCGGGTAGCCGCCGTACGGTTTGGTCTCCACATTCGCCCACCACATGTGCTCCTGGCCTTTGCTGAAGGTCCAGGTCGACTTGCACGCCATGGTGCAGCTCTGGCAGGCGATGCAGCGGTTGATGTTGAAGACGAAGGCGAATTGCCGCGACGGAGAGCGCGCGTCGTACGGATAGTTCATGTCGCGGCCGAGTTGCCAGTTTTTCACGGTGGACATGGGTCAGCTCCTCGGCCGGAAGAGTCGCAGCGGCGCCGGCTCCGCGTCATCATTCACACCGTCGGTCACCACGCATGTGAAGCGCCCCCACACGGCGAGGCTTTCATCGACGAGCCGCGCGATGGCTTCCTCGCCGAGCAACGTCCACGCCTGGTGTGCGCCCGAGTACTCCGCACGACGAAACAGACCGAGAATCTGAGGGCGAGTGAAACCGAGCTGCGCGAACTCGTCGGCGAAGGCCGCCGCCATCTCGAACGTCACCGTTTCGTCGCCCGGCAGCTCGACGCCGATCAACTCCTGCGGGTCATCAACTTCCGGATCGTCGTACGGCATCGGCACTCCTTGGCGTACTTCGCACTTCGTACTTCGTACTTTCAGGCCTTCACTTTCGTGAGCTCGCCCGCGAGATAGCGCTTCATCGAGTCGCTCTCGTTGTCGGGCGTGTAGCCGGTGGTTGCCGGCGACCACACGCCCTTGCCGCCGAGCCCGCCGTCCTCGGCCTTGGTCACGCGCACGAGCGTTTCTTTCGGGACGGTATTGACCGCGTGGTTGTCGGCTTCGCCGCCGAAGATGAACCCCATCGTCGCTTTGGCCTTGTGGAACAACGAGTCGGTCTGGTGCATCGGCATGTGCCAGTTCCGTGTCACCGATTGCTGCGATCCATAGCGAAGATTCGCCTGGTACCCGGTGTTGGCCGACAGCGCTCGACCGTCGGGCCGCGTCTCGTGCGCCTTCACGCTCTTCTCCGTCGCGATGAACGGTGCGTGCTTCATCATCACGATGTTGTAGGGATATGCGTGGTTGTACTTGACGCGCAGCATGCACCGCGCCACGCGGTAGAACGGGTCATCGGGCTTGGCCCCGATGTACGGCCGATCTGCCGGGTTGGCGTCCAGATAGACATAATCGCCGTCGTTGATCCCGAGATCGCGCGCCGCCTGCGGGTTGATGTGGAGCTGGTGCTCGCCGACGCACGGCGCCCGCTTGTCGAGCCGGTACGGGTCGCCGAAGTTCGAGTCGTACAACATGTGCCAGTCGACGTTCGACCAGCCGGAGTGCACACGGTGCCGCGTCTTCGGCGTCAGGCAGTAGAACTGGAAGCCTTTCTCCCACAGGAAATTCTTCGTGCCCTTGGCCTGCGACCACGGCAGCTTCACGTTGCGAATCGTCCGGTCGTCCCAATGCTCGGCTGCGCGTGAAATGCCGTAGTCGTCCGGCCGGATGTACGGATTCGAGCTGACGATGACGTTCGGCAGGTACGGCGTCGCCTCCGGCCCCTCGCGATGGACGATGAAGTTCTCGCCGAATTCGATCGCCTCGGGGACGTCGGCGTACGCGTGGAGCCGGCCGGTATCGGTGTGGAACGGCTCGCTGTCGTGCACCTGCTCGTAGAACGGGATCCGGGGATAGGTGCGGAAGTTCAGCAACGCGCCGCCGGGCGGCCCGTACTTCCCGGCCATGATGTCCGCGACGGTGTAACCCTTGGTCGTGGTGCAGGTGTCGAGGAGGCGCTGCAGGTATACCGACCGCTTGCCGTCGAGCTCGAACTTGAACATGTCGACGAAGCGCTGGTCGCCGGTGACCTGCGCCATCGCCTTCGCGATGCCCGCGAGAATCGCCAGGTCGTCCTTGCTGTCGAACACCGGCGGGATGCCGCCCTTCCATGTTTGCAGGAACGGATTCGAACAGCTCGCCGTGACTTCCAGATCTTCGAACTCGAGCCACGAATTGGCGGGCAGCGCGATATCCGCATATTCGATCGACGCCGTCATCTGGATGTCGATCGAGACGATCATCTCGATGTTCGGGTTGACGTTCTTGATCATCTCGTACGCCCACTTGGCGTTGTTGATCAGGTTCACGTTGCTGAATATCAAGGCCTTGGTGGGCGTCGGCATGTGGCTGCTGCCCGTGAAGTTCTTCCGGCCGTATTTCGGCGTGTTGACGATGAGCGCCTTGTCGCCGTGGTTCCAGTACGCGGGCTCCTCGTCTTTCGTGTAGGCGTGCGCGTGCACATCCTTGCCCGGCGCTTTTTCGTCGAGCGACAACTGGAACGGATCTTCGGCGACCCAGCCTTTGAAGCCCGGGCCGGTCCACGGCGAGCCCTGGAAGAGCGCGGCCTTGTAGTTGCCCGCCCACGTGTGGCAGCCGGCGCCCGGCTGGCCGATATTGCCGGTCAGCATCAGCGGCAGGTACGCCGCGCGGTTCATCTCCGTGGCGTGGAACCAGTGATTGATCCCCTCGCCCTGATGGATGGCCGCCGGCTTGATCGTGGCGATGTCCTCGGCGAGCTGCTCGATGAGCGGCCTGGGCGCGCGCGTGATGTCGGCGACCGTGTCGAGGTCGTAGTCCTTCAGGTGGATCTGGTAGAGCGTCCAGAGTGTCGCGCACTCGACCGTCTTGCCGTCGGCGAGCTTGACCGGGAAGCGCCCCTCGAGCGCCGGCTCGACGCCCTTCCTGCTCATCGTCTCGCCAACGTCGTCTCGCGTGATCGCCCGCGGGCCGTTCGCCTTGGCATCCCACACGATGTAGTCGCCCAGCTTCGCGTGTTGCTCCGGCGTGAGCCCCTGGATCTTCATCGACGGGCCGTCGGCCGCAAGCGTCGTCTTGTAGTCACCGAACACCTCGTGAGCGCGGAGGCGCTTGAGCGTATCGGTGCGGACGAGCAACGGGAAGTCGGTGAACTTCTTGACGAACGCCTCGTCGTAATGCTTCTTGTCGATCATCAGCCGGGTGACGCCGAGGAAGAGCGCGGCGTCGGTCTGCGGCCGGATCGGAATCCAGTAGTCGGCTTTGGTCGATGGCGGACCGTACTCGGGCGCGATCACGACGATCTTGCCACCTCGCTCCATCGTTTCGATGAACCAGTGCGAGTCGGTCAGCTTGTTCTCGACCAGGTTCTTGCCGTCCATGATGATCAGCTTCGAGAACCGGAGGTCGTTGAAGTCACAGTCCGACGCCTGGAGGCCGTGCACCCATGGATGGCCCGGCGCCTGGTCGCCGTGCCACGTGTAGTTGGAGAAGTTGCGGCCGGCTCTGGCCTCTTCAGGCTTCACGCCTCGGACTTTCACGTCGAGCAGCGCCATGGCGTTGTTGAGCCGGTACATGCCGTACTTGCCGAGCACGCCGAGCAGGCCCATGCCGCCGCGCATCTTGAAGGTGCGCGTGCCGGCGCCGCCCATCTCCTTCACCATCTCCGGCTGGTAGCCCTGGGCAGACAACCGCTTCGCGCCCGCATCGCCGCTGTAGCGGCGGGCGATCGCGTCGAGCGCGCCGGCGATGTTCGCGAACGCATCCTCCCAGGAGATCTGGATGAACTCGTCGTCTCCGCGGTGCGTGAAGTAGTACCTGTCTTTGTTGTCCGGCGTCAGCTCGGGGAAGCCGGCCTCGGCCCAGGCCTTCCAGCCTTTGCGGACGATCGGATGACGCAGGCGGTACGGCCCGTACAGCACGCGGTGGAACGTGTAGCCCTTGGCGCACTGCCGCGGGTTCCAGTTGATGCTCGCGTGATTGCCGTACAGGTCGGCGTACTTCTGGTAGTCGTACGTCGCGCCGCTGCGCACGACGATGCCGTTGCGGACGTACGCGCGGATGCGGCAGGCGTGCGTGTCGTTCGGCGAGCAGACCCAGTCGAACGACGAGTCGTAGCGATACTGGTCGTGGTAGATCTTTTCCCACTCGCGCGACACCGACCGCGACAACGGGTTGCCAGGATCGGTCGGTTGCAGCAGCGTGCAGGCCGCCTCCAGCGCGCCGACGGACATCGCCGCCCCTGTGCCGAGGTACTGCAGGAACTGCCGCCGTGCGATTGTGCTCATGTCATTTCTCCAGCAAGAGCTCCTGCCAGATGGTCACCGACTTCTTGCCGTCCCGATCCCCCGCGCTCCCGTTCCACACGGCGAACGCGACGGGCACGCGGTCGCCCGGCGCGAGCCGGATGGCGTTGCTGCCGCTGGCGAACGCGCGCGTGAACTGCACCTGGTACGAACCCGTCGCGTACACACCGTTCGCTTCGACCAGCTGGTCCTGCATGGGATGCGCGCGCAGCGTGCCGAAGCCCTGGGCGATCAGGTTCTCCGCGGCGCTCCGCCGCGTGGGATCGGCGACGATGTTGCCGGCGCCCCACGCGGTCACGAAGCGCGGATCGGACCGCATCGTGAGCGCGTTGCGCGTCGGCTGCTCCATCGGCGACATGAGCAGGTTGGGATACGAGTCGATGCCGATGTTCGGGTACTGCTTGTCGATGTCCTGGAAAACCGGCTGCAAATCCGCCTGCCGCTCCGATTTCCACATCCAGATGTTGACCGGCGCCCCCGCCTGGCCCATCGCGAAGAACGGCGGATCCGCGGTGAGCGCGAACTCGATGGCCGCCGCGTCGCGGAAGTCCTGCGGACGGATCGCGGTCTCGTCGTGCGACCCGTCCTCCCACTTGAGGAGCAGCGCGAGGCTCCGGCCATCATGGACCGCCCGCACGGTGATTTCCTCGGGCCGATCCGTCCGCCACCAGAGCGGCATCATGTGCAGGTTCACGGCGGGGGTGTTACGCCAGGTGCCGGAATCGGCGTTCGTCGGCAGCGTCGCGACGCGGGTGGCCACGATCCGGAACTTCTTCATCTCGGCCTTCGCACGTAGCGCGTCGCTCGAGAGCGATCGGACGAAATGCACCAGATGCCACCCGTCCTTCCCTTGCAGGTAGCCGCTCTGCGGCATCGGGGACCCCGGCAGCCCAGCCACGATTCGACGGTAAACCTGATCGGGCTCCGGGCTGCCCTTGAACACGCCGAGCGTCAGATCGCGAGGCCGCGTGGGGAAGCCCTTCGAGTCGGTCTGCTTCTGGGCCCCGTCGCCCTTCGCAGTGGCCCCGTGGCAGGGGGCGCATCCCTTCGCGAACAACTCGCGGGCGCGCGCCTGTCCCACCTCGTCGAAGGCCGGCTCCGGCGGAACGGTCAGGAGGCCGGCGCCGCCGCTGCCGTACTGGTCGGGCTCGTGGTTGGCGTTGATTGTGAGCGGCCGCTTCGCAAACGTCTTCACGTAGTGGACGAGCCCCCACCGCGTCTCTTCGGGCAAGTGCGCCCAGGAGGGCATCGCCGACCCCGGCATGCCCCTCGAGATCGTGCGGAACACATCGTCGTCGGTCGGCACGCCGTCCCAAGTCGAGATGATGCGAAATTGGCCGCTCGTGAAATCGCGTGGACGCGGATACAGCAGATAGGCCGCGTCGCCTTCACCGTTGCCGGCAGTTCCGTGGCAGGCGACGCATTGTTTTTCGAACGTCTTCTTGCCCTCTGCGAGCAGTTCGGGCGAACTCGGTAGAACCTTGGTGGGTGCGATCGCAAACGGAATGACGCCAGGCGCCGCACTATTCGGCACGCGAGAACCGCACGCGGCCGCGACGAGCGTCCCGACCATGACGAAAGCAATTGGCGGCCGAAGAGGCCAACATCTCCAACACCACATGGACGCCTCCGATGAGTGCTGCCGAATGTTTATCTCGTCGAGCGACCGACTGGTATGACGGCCGTCATAGCGCCGTTCTGCCATCGCAGGTCATGGCACCGGGCAGCACGCGAACGCTGTCAGGTCACGGCTTGGCAAAGATCGGTCCACGACTGACGGCTTTGTCTTCCCGATGGTTTGAACGATCCTCGTCGGACCCTGCCGGATTTCCGGCGACGTCGCCTTGCGGATCCTTCTCAGGGGTCGGTGTTCAGGACGCAGATCGAGGATCTGCTCGCGTGTGTGTCCAGAGAGGGTGCATCAAGGGCTCGCGCAGGCGGACGCCGCGTCGACTGATGCCATGATGGCACCGTCAGGGTCGCAGGCGCCCGCCACACCCACGCGCCGCCGATGGCCGATCAGGAAGCTTGGCGTGCGCGCTATGTGGTCATCGGCGGCGTCGCCCGGCGCGGTGGCCCGGCAGCGATGTCGGCGATCACACCGTGGGAGCGCAGGCCCCTCAGTGGCACCGGCCCGAGCCGGAGTCGCCGCCCGCGCCTGACGCCTGGATGAACTGCCACTCATAGCTGTCGGTGTCGAGCGTGAGTTTCAGCACGCCGTGCGCCTTCAGCTGTCGTTCGCTGTTCGGGCTCTGCGTGACGAAGTCGTACAGGAACACGCCGCCGGTGCCGACGGTGAACTGGCGGATGCCTCGCGCGTCGTCGCGTCGGCCGTTGGAATCCTGGGGACCGAACCGTTCGTACAGGTGATCGTGCCCATTGAGAACGACGTCCGCATCCGCGTCGTACAGAATACGCCAGGCGTCGCGCGTGAACGTCTGCGGTCCGTTTCGGCCGGAGCTGAAGAGCGGATGATGCCAGTACGAAATCGTGCACCTGGTCCTGCTTGCTGCCAGGTCGTTTTTCAGCCACTGACCTTGCGCCGACCCTTCCGACATCGGGATGTTGCTGTTGAGCGCAATCGCATGCCAGCCGGCGTTCAGGTCGAAACTGTAGTAACCGAGGCCGGGCGGTCCGGCGTTGGCTCCGAAATAGTTGAAGTACGGGCCGCCCGCGTTGCCCCCTTCGTACTCATGGTTGCCTAGAACCGGCCGCGTGCGGAAACGCTCGCGCCCCCAAGTGGGGTCGTAGCAGTCGCGAAACTCCTTGGCAGTGCCGCCAAAGAGGGCGTTGTCGCCAAGCGTGAACACGATGCCGCCGATCCCTTCCAGCAGCCGCGCCGTCTGGCGGGCGGGATCGAGGCTGTCGCACACCGCGATATCGCCGGCGCCGACGAAAACCTGCTGGATCGCTGGTGTCGGCACGGGAGGCGGCAGAACTGGAGCGGTGGGGTCCGCCGTGGGCATGGTGGGCCCGATCGTCCGGTTACCGCCGCCGCATCGCGTGCCGGCTAGACATGCGGCCAGCGTGGCCGCAATCACCGCCGCGCCGATCGTGGGTTTGGATCGCACCGCCGTCGTCCGCTCAGGCCACGTGTTCGAAACGGCCGGCTGTTCCTTGCTTGGATTCACCGGTGCCGTGCAGCAAGCAATACACGTTTTTCACGAGCAGCCACAGCGCGTAGTAGACGAGCGGGGCGATGAACAGCGCTAGCCAGCGGAGAAAGTCTAGTGCTCCGAGACGTGCCGGCCGCGCGCCCGCCGCACAGTATTCGGACTGAATCCCTCGCGAGGTCTCTCCGACCTGCCTCGAGGTCAGCGCTTCTCCAAAACGCCCTGCGATACGTCCGCGTCGTCATGTGACCGAGCACTTGACCAAGTGCAAACAGCGCACCAAGACGACAACTTCGAGAGATTGTTGGATTCTCTGCGTGCGGACCACGCCTCCTGCCGTGATCTCCGCGAAAACGCCGCTTGCGTGCCGATCATCCGGAATGGCGTCTGCGCGCTCTTGAACGTGCGCGCCGACGTTCCGCTGTCAACCGTCGAAGTGCTCGGCGTCGCGAGCGTGGACCGTCAAAACTGCACGACGCTCTCCACATACGCGAATGTCAGCCAGTCACCCGCGAACGTCCGTCGAACGACGTCGCCGCCCTGCATGACGCCGACGTATCCGTTGACCGACCAGTGCCGCGAGATCGCGCGATCGGCCGACCCTTCGAGTATGGTGCCGAGCGACGTCGCGCCGTTCGAGCGGCGTCCCGCGTACCCGAAACTCGTGCCGGTCTTTTGCGTGGCGCCGCTTCCCGAGTACCAGCGATCCCGGGCTGTCGCCAGATCGAGGCGATGCAGATCGACGCGCACGCCCAGCTTCGGCGTCGGACGCAACAGCGCCTGCACGAAGACATCGTTCAGATTCATCAGCGTGTAGAGCGTCGAGAGCGAGTATTTTCTGGCGGTTGGCATCAGCGGGAGGAACGTGCCGTGGCTGGGGTCGGACGGATCGCCGTCACCTGATGCGCGGAACATCCCGGCGCGCAGCCAGGGGCGCCATGTCGGTGTCGACCACTGGTACCCGAGCTCGCCGGCTTCCGCATGCGCACGATGCGGCTGTCGGTACCAGGTGCCGGTCTGTCCTACGACCCAGCCGAGGACATCAATCTGGCCGGGCCCGCGCGGATACGCGCCCACGACGCTGCTTCCGAACGTGTTGATATGGACATCGACGGCGCTCGCCGGAGTGTTGGTGTTGTCGGGCCGGGCCTGAACTGCGCGCGTGTCGTTGTAGCGGTCGCCAAAGAACTGCCAGTCCGTGTGACGGAAATCCGCACCTGGCTTCAGCGTCAGCGTGCCGGCAAGGAGATCGATCCGGCCGATCTCGGTACCGGCCGCATCCTCAAAGCCACCCTGCGTGGGCCGGAAGGCGCTTGCCGTTGCGTGCCAGCGGGGCCGGTCCAGATCGAGCCGCACGCCATCGAACGCGCGTTGGTACAGCGACCATTCGAATTCGCCGATAAGGCGCGAATCGATCCGCTGCCGTTTGACCGCCTCGATCTTCGGCTCTCCCGAGGGAGACTCGGCGCCCGAGGTGTAGCCGAACCGTCCGAGCTGCAGGGTGAATCGGCGCCCGCCGGCCTTGACGCGGAGATTCAGATAGCGCAGGTACACCTGGCGGCTCTCGGTCCGGCCGCTCTGCTCGAAATAGAGCGCTCCGGTTCCGAGCGACCCTGGACCGGAGGCGCCAGTCGGGAGCCCGCCGAACTGCACGTACTGAAGTACGCCCGCGACGTCGTAGCGCGCTCGGTGGTGTTCGACTCCAAGTTGGAGCCGGTTCGCGACGTCGGTGTAGTCGGGATCGCCGCCGCCGGGATTCGGCTCGAAGTAATGCCAGGACTCCACCCGAGTCCAGTTGCGGAGGAGCCATTGCGTCTCCTGCGCTGGCGGCGAGTCAGGAGCACGAGATGGCGTCGGAGTCTGAGCGTCCAGCTCCGTGCCAGCGGCCCGGGCTAACAGCCCAAGGAAAAGGACCAATCGAATCTTCATGGCCGATCGCCATCCCTGCCTCTCCACTGGCCGTTGGCGTGGTCGTGAGTACAACGCTTCATCTGCACCGGCACACCTTCGAGGCGGTGCGCGTAGCCGGTCAGCCGATGTCAGGGATCAGGAAGGACGTGGTGGTCGTACCGGCCTGGAAACAGATCGAGGTGGACGTGCCCACCGCCCACCCCGGGCTCTCGTTGTTTCGCTGCCACCAGCAGTTTCACATGGACATGGGCTTCATGGCGACGATGCGCTACGCGCCATGATCGGCTGCTATTGTTGTAGCGATTTCAGGTAGTCGTTGAGCGCCTGCACGCGGATCTGGGCGAACCCGCTGTTGCTGGCACCGTCGAGCGATCGGAAGAGTTCTCCCCACATCGGCATATCGCGCGTTCCGTGAGCCGCCACTTGGTCCAGGCCTTCGATGAACCGCTTCACCTTGACATCGGGGAACGAGCCGCCGTTGCGCGCGCTGATTCGGGTCAGGTCTGCTGGCGCCTTCTTGAGTGCTGCGGCTGCGGGTCCGCCGCCTTTGGCGTCCTTGCCGTGACAGACGGCACAATAGGTGTCGAACATCTGCTTGGCGTTAGCCGCCGAAGTCGGCCTGATCGGCACTTTTTCGATCTTCGTTTGGGCACCGACAACCGCCGCCGAGACTGACAGGGCCGCGACTGCGACGAGGATTCGCTTGATCATCTGGCACCTCCTGTATGTCGGCACCGAACTCGATACCGCTCTTTTGTGGCACTGATTCAGCCGCTGCAGCATGACCATCGTCATACGCGGGAGATCCCGCTGTCAATTCGGCAACGGAGGTCGACGACGACTGGCGCGATGCGAGTTGCCCTACGCGCCGCTGGCCCAGGACGGCGGCGCCGAGCGCCCCGATCATCTGCACGATCTCGGGCGCTGGCACGTTGGCGGCCCGGCCGAGTCTTTCCTGTAAGAGGGCGCCCATCGACTCGAACCGGAGGATGCCGCCAACAAGCGTGTACTCCGGTTCGAGCTGAACGCGGCGCATGAGTTGGATCGCTCGATCGACGAGCGAGTGAATCGCGCCCTGCATGATGTCTGACGGCGACACGCCCTGGGAGAGGTGGTTGATCACTTCCGACTCGGCGAACACTGCGCACACACTGGAGATGAAGACGGGCGACCGGGACATCGCCGCCAGTGGCCCGATCTCCTCGGTCGAGTAGCCCATGTAGCGCGCGGTCTTCTCGAGGAACGCGCCGGTGCCAGCGGCGCACTTGTCGTTCAACCGGAACGAACGAACTTTGGCGGCCTCATCCACTCGCGTCGCCTTCATCGTCTGGGCGCCGACATCGAGAATCGTGCGCGTGTTCGGAAAGAGAAAGCACGCGCCGCGAGCTGCGGCCGTCAGATCTGTCACGTGCACGTCGGCGAAGGCCACTTGAAACCGCCCGTAGCCGGTGCCGACGACGTAGCGCACATCCGGTTCGCGAACGCCGGCATCGGTCAGCGCGGCCCCGTACGCACGCCGCGACGCCTCGGGCAGCTTGAACCCCGTCCTCAGCACTCCTCGTCCGGCGATGCGTCCCGACGATTCGAGCACCACCGCCTTGGTGTACGTGGATCCGACGTCGATTCCCGCGGTGAGCACCAGGTCCGTCATCGCGCCGCCTCCGCTGGCGTTGGCATGCGGCTGCCGAGAATCTGATCGCGGGCGAAGAGCGCGGCGCCGATCGCGCCGATGAAATGCGAATCGTCGCTCACGTTGACCGTGAAGCCCAGCGCGTCGTTCAGCCCCTGGACCATGCCGACGTTCTTCGTCACGCCGCCTGTGAAGGTCACGTCCGGTTCGATGCCGACACGCCGCAGCAGCCCGAGCGAACGCGACACGATCGACCGGTGGACGCCGAGGAGGATGTCCTCGACTTTTTTTCCGCGGCCGAGCCACGAGATGACCTCAGACTCGGCGAACACCGTGCAAGTCGTGCTGATCTTGACCGGCCGCGTCGAGCTCAGCGCCCGCGTGCCCAGATCGGACAGCGGAATCTCCAGCGCGGCGGCGACAGCGCCAAGGAATCGCCCGGTGCCGGCCGCGCATTTGTCGTTCATGCAGAAGTCGACGATCTCGCCATTCGGACTGACGCGGATGGCCTTGGTGTCCTGCCCGCCCATGTCGAGAACCGTGCGCGTGCGTGGGAAGAGATGCACCGCGCCGCGGCCGTGGCAGCTGATTTCCGTGACCTGCGTGTTGCCGAACGTCACGCGGTATCGGCCATAGCCGGTGCCGACCACGTAGCCGACGTCTTCCTCGCGCACACCGCCATCACCGAGCGCGGCCACATACGCCTGTTCCGCCGCGGCGACGACGTTGGCGCCGGTGTCGATCAACGCGCGCCCCACGATGGTTGCCGTCTCATCCAGGATGATGGCCTTGGTTTGCGTCGATCCGACATCGACCCCGGCCGCATACGCCATCGGTGTGCTCCTAGGCGCGCGCCGTCTGCCGGCGCGTCGCCAATCCTTCGAAGAAAGCGTCGATGCGGTTCTTGAGCTGCGCTTCAGAGACGACACGCTTGTCCATCATGTCGGACTCGATGAAGAGACTCGGCGCGTTCGTGCGCGCCATCAGGGCGCGGCGGCTGTCGGCCAGCCCGGTGGACACTGTCCGGCAGCTCTTGATCGCGTGGTAGACGACGCCGTCGAGAAGGAACGGCTCCATGTCCGCTGCCACGAACCGGTCCTGGAAGAACATCGCGTCCATCGCGTGGCGCACATTGATGAGCGTGCCTTCCGCGAGGCTGTCGAGCGGGCGCGCGAGATCGTACACGAAGCCCAGGTCGGCGCCCCCTGACGCAAACCTCAGGTACGTGGAGCCGACGAACACGCCGCCTCGATCCGCGAACATCTCGTTGAACCGGCGGAAAATCGGGTAGCAGGGCACGCCGACGAACGCGAGACGGTACTGCTCGTGATCGATCGTCCCAATGCCGTGCGCCGCCTTGAATTCCATCTCTTCGACCAGGTCGCGGAAGTACGCCGCGCCCTCGGGCGTTCCACGAAAGCCGTTGGCGACGCCGAGGTAGACGGTGCCTTCGGTGAGCGCGCCGAACACGGCGGGCGTTCTCCTGTTGAGATCGATCACGCGCCGCCAGGCGACGCTCATCGCGTTCGCGTGGCCGAGCGCTTCCCGCAGCCGATCGATATCGAACTTCTTTCCCGACACGCGTTCGCAGAGCGCGATCAGCTCCACGAGCTGGGCTTTCACGTACGCGCAGTCGGCCGCGAAGTCCGGATCGCCGGGCCAGGTCTGGCCGCCGGCCCGTCGGCTGCCGGGCACGTCGAGCGTGAACACTGGGACGCGATAAAGCCGCTCCCAGATCTCCGCCCATTTGACGTATGTGTTGCACGCGTTGGTCGCGATCGCGAGCGCCGGCTTCGGCAGCGTGCCCATCGGATGGGCGCCGCCGCGAAGCTGGACCGCGACATCCGCTTTCACATAGCCGCAGATGTCGGTCGAATAGCCGTAATCCTCCGCCTGATTCAGGTACTCTTGCGCCACGCGGCGGACCGCGGTCTGTAGCGAGTTGATCTCCGGGAAGCTCAACGGGAAGTCGAAGACGCGCAGCAGCTCGGCGAGGCTGCCCATGACGAAGACGTAGGCCGTCTTCTCGCCCGCGGCCGTCGCTGCACTCAGGCGATCGAACCATCGCCGAAAGAGATCCGATCCCGCCGTCATGCCGCGCCCGACGATCCCGTCCACCGGTTGCGCCGCGGCCATTGGTCCCTCAATCAGGCAAAGAGCACGTTCTCGACGAACGTCTCGAGCTGAATCTGCAGGTGATCGAAACTCGTCATGCTCTCTTCGAACTCACTGATGAAATACGGAATCCCGGCCTCGTCGAGTGCCTTGGAGTACGAGACCTGCTCGTCGAGGCCGGGCTCGCACATCTTCGCGGCGGTGAGGATCGCCGCGCCCGCGCCGGCCTTCCTGATCCGCTCCAGCAGCATCTGCTCTTTGGGCTTGCGGAGGTCGTGCTGGACGGCGCTGTACGACGAACGCTCGAGATACGCGTCGGCGAGGTTCCGCAGCGGATCGCCGGCCGTCTCGACGTCGCCGGTGATCCATCGAAGCCCAATCATCAGGTCGTCGTCGACGACGTAGCACGACTGCGCGATTGCGCGAAGCAGATCAATGGGCGGCTGTTCGCAGAAGCCGCCCTCGAACACGACGCGGAGGCGGTCCTGTGCCCGAGTCGGCCGCACCTCAAACTGCGGCAGCAGCGTCCGCAGTAGCGTGTTGTGCTCCTCGCGCGGGATGCAGCCGCCGATGGCGGTCAGGACGTACGCGTCGTCGGCCGGCAGCAGCCAGGGCCGCTGCCGTTTGATCGCGTAGAGAGCGCGGAGCAGCCGGCGATTCTCGTTGAACACCACGAGTGAACGCCGGAGGTCATCGTCGGTCACCGGCCGTCCGACGACGCCTTCGACGGCACGGCGCAGACGGTCGTACTCGTGGCGCAAGTAATCAGCGGCGTGTGCGGAGTTGGCGTTCTGCGGTAGATACAGAATCTCGCACGGGTGCGGGAAGTTGCGTCCCCACACCGCCGCGAGGTTGCGCGCCGCGTCGCAGATCGGAGGCGTGACGAACATCGCGAGCTCGATGCGGTTGCTGAGCGCCAGCTCGAGCGACGTCTTGATGATCGAGCAGAGATACGACCCAAAGCGCGCCTCGGCCTGACGCGCCTCCACTTGGGCGCCACGCACCGTGAGCGGCAACAGGCCGGCCGCGTGCGCGATCTCTTCGGGAAAGTACACCTGGAAGTGGCCGAGCACTCGTCCCCCGGCAGCGCGCCATCGCCCGACAGTCGGATAGTCCGGATCTTCGAGGAGGTCTCGGAGCTGTTCGAGAACCTCGTCGAGCGGCTTGTGAGTCCATGGCTCGAGCACGGTCATGAGTGGCTCCACACGGGCGGCCGCTTCTCGAGGAACGCGGAAATGCCCTCCACCGCGTCGTGCGTGCGCATCAACGTGTCGAGATAGAAGCGCTCCAGCTCGGGCAGCACCGCGTTGACCTGCCGTGTGAGCGCGACACGGCTTGCCAGCGCGGCGCATCGCAGTGCGGCAGCCGAGCGAGGCGCGAGGTGCGTCTGGAACCAGCGGTCGACGGCGGCGTCGAGCTCCTGAGGAGGCAGGGTGAATTCGACGAGCCCGGCTTCCGCCCACCTGTCGACCGGGCGCGCTTCGCCGGTGAGGACCACGCTCGCCGCGCGTGAGGCGCCAACGCGCAGCGGAAGCAGCGCCGCCGCGGCAGGCGGGAAGACGCCCAGCGCGATTTCGGGGACGCCGAGCACGGACGTCGTGCTGGCGAACAGCAGATCGCAGGCCAGCGCGATCTCGAAGCCGCCACCGAGACAGCGGCCGCGGACGATCGCCGCCGTAGGCGCCGGCACCGCGAGCAGCGCCCGAATCACGCCGTGCAGCTCGGGCAACGCCTGGTGAATCACGTCGGGCCGGTGCTCGTCGACGCTTGCGCCGTAGCTGAAGTGATCGCCGGCGCCTTCGACCGTGACCAGCTTGATCCCCGGCGACCGCCGCACGGGCTCGAGCGCGCGCAGGAGATCCCGCATGAGCGCGAGCGAGATGATGTTGCCCTTCGGCTGATCGAGAATCAGCCGGAGGTGACCGCCGTCGAGCCGCAACTCTGAACGGACCATGGGTTGCTCGCCTTACGTTCGGCTTCCAACAACGTCGGCCGCCGGCTGAATCGCCCGCACGAGCTCGTCGTCCCACGCGTCGCCGCGCGCGAGCCGCCGGCGCAGCTCGGCGAAGTCCACTTCGCGGCGTCCGGCCGGTCCCTCGTTGAAGGCGCGGAACCCGGCCCTGGCCTCCGTCACCATGTTGAGCGCCAGCCAGCTTCGGTTCGTCTCGCAGTTCTGCTGCCAGTGCTCCAGTTTTTTCTTCCGCAGGCTTTCGAGCGTCTTCGCCAGACAGTCGGGCATCGTCTGCAGCAACCTGGCGGACAGCTCAGCGACCGCTCGATCCAGACGGCCGAAATCGATCGTGGACGAGGCAATCACCGCTTTCGCGGCTCCCACGGCCTCCCCGGGCACGCTTTCGCCGTACGCGATCCCTCCCTCGTCGTCGACCCACCGGTGGGTGATGACCAGCGGATTGGGAATGAAACGGCCGTCCTTCGTGAGCACGGGCACGACACGATTGATGAGCCCGAGGCGAAGCGCCTTGTATGCGGACCACTGCTCGCAGATCGTGCAGCTCTCGATGGCGGCGCCGATTCCGACGTAGAGATGCAGGAAATCGGTCGACCCGCCGTCGGGCGCCGATCCGTGGCGCGGACCCGCCTGGCCGAACCGCGCCAGGTCCGACGCGATCGAGAAGTCGCAGGCGAGGCCGATCTCCTGGCCCCCCGCGATTCGCAGGCCATTCACGCGGTTGATCACGGGCTTGTCGCACATGAGGATGCCGGTGATGAGGTCGTTGAACAACCGCATGTACTGTTTGTATTCGGTGGGATGGCCGGCGTAATACTCGGCGTACTGCTTGGTGTTGCCGCCGGTGCAGAACGCCCGATCGCCGACGCCCGTCAGGATCACGGCGACGGCCGCGCGATCGGCCGACGCCTGACGGATGGCGACGTTCAATTCGCGCAGCGCGTCGGTCGTGTAGCTGTTCAGCTGGGACGGGTTGTTCAGCCAAATCCAGACGTCGTACAGGTCGGGCACGACGTGGCCATCGACGTCGCGCGCCGGTCGTCGCTCGTAGCGGATGTGATCGAAGCGGGGATCTGAGATGAGCCGATGGTCTTTCAACGTCACTGAAGCCTCCGTCTACTCGGGAATGAGAATCGTACGCCGCGCAATGCCGTCGTGAGTCGATGCGAGGCGCGCGAACAACTCCGGACCTTCGCCGATCGAACGACGTTCGATGAACGGGCGCAGAGTGACCTTGCCGGAGAAGACCAGCGCGAGCGCCTCCGGATAGAACCGCGGACTGCAGCCCCAGCTTCCGAACGCCGTGGCGTCGAGCGCCATCAGGTTCGACAGCCGAATCTGCGGTTTGTCCATCGTGAAGCCGATCACGCCAAGCGTCGCCGCGGGCGCGAGCAGACTCCAGGCGAGCTCCTGGCCCGCAACCGTTCCGCTCATCTCGAAGATCTTCCAGCGGCTCGTGCTGATGCCGCTCGACAACAAGCGTTTCTTGATCGCCGGCCCGTCGGTCTCCCGAACGTTGAACCGCCACTCCGGGTTGAACGGCGCGAGGCGATCGAGCTTCGCGGGGTCGATATCGATCGCCGCGACGCGAGCGCCACGGGCGATCGCGATCTGCACGCCGTAGGTCCCGATACCGCCCGCACCAATGATGACCGCCAGATCGCCGGTCGTGACGGCGCCGCGCTCGAGCGCCTGATAAGGCGTGGTGACCGCATCGGCCACGACGGCCAGATCCGCGAGTTCGTAACCACCGCGATCGGGTCCGAGCACGATCAGCACGCGCGCCGGCACGACGATGTCCGTGGCGAAGCCGCCGTCGGCGTCGTTGCCGGGCATGAGTTGCCGCCGGCAGGCGTTGTCGTGTCCGGCGAGGCACAGGTCGCAGCCGCCGCAGGGAATCACAGCCGGCACGATCACGTCGTGGCCGACCAGATGGACGTGCGCAGGCGGCGCCTCGACGACGGTTCCGGCCACTTCATGGCCGAGCACCAGCGGAAGAGCGTGCTTCGTGCGGACCTGTCCGGTGTAGAAGCCCAGGTCGGTGTGACAAACGCCGCAGCCGGCCACCCGCACGCGAACGCTGTCGGCGTCGAGCGGGCGCAGCTCGAAGGGCTGATAGGCGAGGTGCCCCGGGGCGGTCAGGACCAGGCCGTGTGTCCGCATGCGGCGTGAGCCGGGGCAATCGGCATGCCTGGGCACCGCGTCGGCGCCGTTTGAACGATTGTTCAAATTACGGCCAACTTGCGGACGCGCATCGATTGACACGGCGGTCTTTGCCGGATCGGCGGCACTCGACCCGGCCGACCGCCGCATTTCCGGCACTGGCGCCGCCACTAACAGCAGCGTCAGCGGGCGGCGGCTGACCGGCGGGTGACCAGGAAGGCCGTCAGGTCGGCGGCGTCGCCGATCTCGAGCCGGGGCCACGGCAGGCCGCGCGCCCGCAGCTCGCGGGCCATCATCGGCGCGTGGTCCCACATCGCCGCCATGATCGCGATCGGCTGATCGAGCGCGGGTACGGTGGCGAGATCCGGACCGACGCGCTTGCCGCCGCCAATCGAGTGGCAGGGCGAACATTTCTTGACGAACAGGATCCCGCCACGGTCGGGCGAGCCGCGCACGTTCGCGTAGCTCACGAAATACAGGTAGGAGAGGATGTCGGCCATCTCCTGGCCCGAGAAGGTGACGCGCGCCAGCCCACGCCGCGCAAACTCGGCGGTCATGCCCTGACTGTGATTCCACATCAATCCGGCGATCGCGGAGATCGACCCGACGAATTCACGGGTGCGGGCGAGGTCGGGACCGCCGCGCCCGCCGACGCCGGCGATCGCGTGACACTCGGCGCATCGCTTCACCGCGAACAGCTCGCGCCCGCGTCGCGGACTGCCGGGCTCGAAGTACACGCGCTCGTCGGTCGTGCCTTCGTGACCCGCCTGCAGGTACGCGAGCAGATCGCCCATCTCGCGGCCGGCGAACTTCGGCCACAGCATGCCCTGACCGCGCATCACGGCCGCCATCTCGCCGCCGTGATTCCACATTGTCTGCGCCACGAAGATCGCCGAAAAGCGCCCGCGGTATCGGGCCAGGTCCGGTCCCGCCTTGTCCCACGCGTTGCTGCCATGGCACCGCGCGCAGCCTTTGGACGCGAAGATGGCCTTGCCCTCGGCCGGGTTCCCCGGCTGGCCGACTTCCGTGAGGTAGTAGCGGTAGGCCGTGAGGAACGCGACGAGATCCGCCATCTCGCGGCTGTTCAGGTGCGGCGGCTGAATCTTGAGATCCGCCATTTTTTCGCGCATGACGGGGGAGTGATTCCAGAACGCTCCGGCCAGATCCATGACGGTGCCGCGGAAGTGAATGCGTCCCAGGTCCGGCCCGACTCGCGCCTCGTCGCCGGCGAGCGCGTGGCAGCGGACGCAGCCTTTCTCGACGAACAGCCGCGCCCCCGCCGTCGGATTGTCTGGCAATTCGATTAACAGCGCGACCTCGCGCGGCACGCCGCCCATCTGGGCAGCCAGGGCGACGCCCGCCCCGAGGGCGGCCGCGAGCGCCACGCCGATGGACGCCTTGCGCGTTCGCGCGCTCATTTCAACACCACCGGTTCGGCGCCCGCGCGCGCCCAGGCCAGAAACGCCGTGAGATTGGCCGCGTCTCCAGGGCCGAGACGCGGCCACGTGGCGCCGCGCTTCTTCAGCTCCTGGCTCATCGTCGGCGCGTGATTCCACATCGCCGCGATGATGGCGAACGGCTCGCCGACACGCGCGAGGTCGGCCAGATTCGGGCCGGCCCGCCGCGCGCCGCCTGCGGCGTGGCACATCGCACATTTCTCGGCGAACAGCTTCTCACCGCGCGCTGGCACGCCGCGAACGTTCGTGTAGTTGATGAAGTAGAGATACGCGATCGTGTCGGTCATTTCCTGGCCCGAGAAGATCACGCGCGGGATTTGCCGGCGGCCCGACTCGGCGATCATCGCCTCGCTGTGGTTCCACATGATGCCGGCAATCGATGAGACCGACGCGACCAGATCGGCGGCGCGTGCGCCGAGATCGGGTCCGCCACGGCCGCCCTTGCCGTTGATAGCATGACAGGCGTCGCAGCCCTTGGCCGCGAACAGATCGCGGCCGCGGCGCGGGCTTCCCGGCTGGAAGTATTCCGCCTCGCGGGGCATGCTGCCGGACTGCAGGTAGGCAACGAGATCGTCCATCTCGCGCCCGGCGAACTTCGGCCACGGGACGCCGCGGGCGCGCATCGCCGACGCCATCTCGACGTTGTGGTTCCACATGGCCTGCGCGAGGAACATCGACGCCGAACGGCCGCGATATTTGTACAGCGCTGGCCCCGGCCTGTCCGGCCGCGTGACGTCAGCGTCGTGGCACCCGGCGCAACCTTTCGCGGTGAACACACGCCGGCCGCTCATCGGATCACCGGGATGTCCGACTTCCTCGGCGTAATAGCGAAAGGCGCCCAGCAGCGCCACGAGATCGGCGATATCGGCGCCCGTTATGACCGGTGGCGGCATCTTGAGATCCGCCATCTTCTGCTGCATGACCGGCGCGTGATTCCAGAACGCGCCCGCGAGATCCATCACGGATCCGCTGAACAGCGTGCGGCCAAGGTTCGGCCCGATGCGCGACCCGGCAACCTGCGCCGTCAGCGAATGACATCGGGTGCATCCCTTCTGAGCGAAGACACGCGCGCCCTCGGAGGGTCTGCGCGGGAGCTCGATCGACAACAGCATCGGCTGCGTCGGGTCGGCCGCACGCGCGGGGACGGCCGTCAGACTGAGGAGCGCGATGACGCCGACCGTCGTCCTCGCCGCACCGGATGGAAACGGCACCGGGCTGGTGCGAACGACGGCCTGTCGCCTGGCAACCGACAGCGCGCCGCGCACGATCGCCTCGGCGTCGTCAGCCGCGGCACCGTCACTCGGCAGCTCCCAGATCGAGATAATCGGAAACAGCTTCGTGAACCCCATGTAGAGCAGCGTGAACGCCGCGAAGCAGCCCGCCATCAGCGACCATTCGACCCAGCTCGGCGCATACACGAACGTGTGGATCGGCGCCCGCGGATTCGAGAGCGACGGCACGACGATCGTGAAGCGCTCGAGCCACATGCCGATGTTCACGGAGATCGACGCCATGAGCGTGCCGGCGATCGTGCGTGTCCGCGGGTTCGCGAGGATCGTGAACGGGACGAGGAAGCAGAACCCCAGCATCGCCCAGAACAACGGCGCGTAGCGCCCGAATAGCTTCGCGTTGAAGACGTTGAGCTCGTTCGGCTCCTGCGCGTACCAGATCGTGAGGTGTTCCGCGAACGTGAAGTACAGCCACAAGCACGCCATGACCAGCAGCAGCAGGCCAAGGTTGTTGAAGTGCACGGGCTGCAGATACTGCTCGAGCCCGTAGACTTTCCGGACGATGACCATCGCCGTGATGATGGCCGCGATGCCGGAGAAGATCGCGCCGACGACGAAGTAGGGGCCGAAGATCGACGAATGCCACATCGGCTGGATCGTCATCGCGAAGACCCACGACACGACCGTGTGCACGGAGATCGCGACCGGGATGACGAGGATCGCCATCACCGAGATCGCGCGCTCGAGGCGATGCCACTGCTGTGGCGTGCCGCTCCAGCCGATCGCGAGCCGCTCGTACAGGCGGTGACGCCATCCGCTCGTCCGATCGCGCAACACAGCGATGTCTGGAATCAGCGGCAGATAGAGGTAAATCGCGCTGCAGGTCAAGTACACGCTGATGCTGCCCACGTCCCACAGCAACGGCGACCTGAAGTGGGGGTGGAGGATCACGTTCAGCGCGCGATCGGGGCGACCGAGATCGAGCAGCACGTTGCCGACGCCGAAGAACAGCACGAGCACGGTGATGACTTCGGCCATGCGCGTAATCGGACGGCGCCATTCCGCCTGAACGATGCGAAGGATCGCCGAGATCAGCGTCCCCGCGTGCGACACGCCGATGAAGAAGACGAAGTTGGTGATGTAGAGGCCCCAGTACACGGGTCGTCCAAGATTCGTCGCACCGAGGCCGTGGGTCAGCTGCCAGATCCATGCGAAGAGGGCCCACGCGACGACGCCCGCGAGCGCAGCCGCCCAAATCCGGAAGCGGCGCCCGACGGTCAGAATCGGCGTGACGATGGCGTCGTGCGTGTCCATGCCTATTCCCCTTCACGCAGGTAGATGACCTTGGGCTTCGTGCCGAGCTCTTCCATCCACCGGAAGGCGCGCGGGCTGTTGGCCAGCGCGGCCACGTCGCCGTGCGGGTCGTCGAGATCGCCGAACACCATCGCCTCGCTCGGACAGGTCTGCACGCACGCGGGGACGTAATCGTCCGGCGCCAGCGCGCGACCCTCGGCGCGCGCGCGCTCGCGTGCCGCCATCAGGCGGTGATGGCAGAAGGTGCACTTCTCGACGACCCCCATCGACCGCACCGACACGTCGGGATTCCGCATGGCCTGCATCGGCTCTGGCCACTCGGGCGACGTCCAGTTGAACACCTTCACCGCGTACGGACAGGCGTTGGTGCAGTAGCGGCACCCGATGCACCGCGGGTAAATCTGCGCGACGATGCCTTCAGGATTCAGATACGTCGCGCTCGTCGGACAGACATCGGCGCACGGCGGTCGATCGCAGTGCTGGCACATGAGCGGAAGCGTCGCTGCGCTCCCGCGCGTCTCGATGGGCACGATCTGGATCCACGTCATCAACCGGCCTTCGTCGGCAATGGCCGGCGTCGAGAACGCCACGTTGTTCTCGTGCTTGCACGCGACCACGCACGCCTGACACGCGGTGCAGCGATCGAGATCGATGACCAGGCCCCAGCGCGGCATCTGTCCTCCGTCAGGCGCGCGTCACACGCACCGCCAGCGGTCCACCCGGCTCCCCCCGTCCCCAGAGCTGCCTCACGTCGGCGGCCACGAGCCGCGCCCATCGGCCGCTCGACGCGAGCGCCGGGACAAAGGCCACCGCCACGGTGCCTGGAGGCGTGTTCTCAACGACCATCGCGACGACGTCGATCGCACCGGCCGCCGACCGAACGCGAATCGGCGCGCCATGCGCGATGCCGAGCTGACGCGCCGTGTCCCCGTTCATCTCCGCCCACACGCGCCACGGCGCACCGTCGGGCTGACCGAGCAACTCGAACAACACCGGCTGATTCGGACTGCCCGCCAAATTGACCGTCGACGGCGTGAACGCGACGAGGCGCAGCGGAAAGTCGCGTCGGTCCGCGTCCGGTGTCAGTCCGGGCGTCAACGCCGCGGGCGGCACGAAGGTGAGCCCGCCCCGGCGGGCCAGCGTCTGGAGCAACTGCCCAGGCGCAAAGTAGGGATCGACCCATCCGCCAGCCTGCAACACGGCCTTGCCGAACTCCTCGCGCGAGGAAGCCGGCGGAACCCACCAGCCGCCGCGCTCCAACTGAAGCATCCAATCGCTCTCGAATGTGTTCGCGTACGGCGTGCCGCGGCGCAAGCTCCACAACCGGCCGAGTTCCGTCTGCACCGCGTCGGCCGACGCCGCCGCCGGACACGCCGCCGGCATATCGCCGCCCATCTGCTCGGCGGTCGCCCGGAGGACGCTCACGAGATCTCGGGTGTCGAGCCGCGACGCGGCCGCGGGTCCGGCGCATGCGAGCTTTTCGGTGCCGTCGAATACCGGCGGAACCACGGCATGCCAGCTCTCGAGCGACGTATGGGTCGGCAGCAGCAGGTCGGCGACAGCCGCCGCCTCGTCGAGGTACGGCGAGAAACTGACGACGAGACCGGCACCCTCCAAGGCGGCGCCGACGCTTTGCGGCGCGGTGAACGCGCGAAGCGGCGAGGCGTCGCGAAAGACGACGACGCTTGGAGTCTGGCGTCCGCTCGTCAGATCCGTCAACGCGGCCGCGGCGCCCCGTCCCTCGCGCTCGGGCACCGACGGCGACGACGACACGAACAGGCCGCCGGGTCGATCGAGGGTGCCGACCAGCGCGTTCAACGCGAACGTGGCGTCCATCAGGTCGAGGCTGGCATCCGCGCCGGCGACCACGAGCGGCCGGGGCGTCACCACGAGATCGCGCGCGAGCCGTAGCAGGGCCACGACCGGAATGCCCGTCGCAAGCGCCACATCGTCAGGCGTGTACCGAGCGACGACTGCGTTCTCGAAGTCGGTCAGATTGCCACCGATTTCGGCGAGCCGAGCACGGTCGATGCGGTTTTCCCTCAAAAGGACCGACGCGATGCCATACGCCAGGAACGCCTGGCGATCGGCCGCGACCGGCAGCCATTCATCGGCCTTGCGCGCCGTGAGCGATCGACGACCGTCGATCTGCACGAGACGTCCTCGCCCCCGGGAAGGGCCGCGCCGGAATCGCCCGAAGGCCCGCTGCGCCCACAGCGGCGAGAGCCAGTCCTCGACGATCGGCGCGCCGAAGGACAGTACGTGGGTGGCGCGCTCGAGATCGAATACCGGATCGCCGCCGGCGCCGGTCAGCGCGGCGAATCTCGGCTTCAAGCGCGCGCCTGTGACGGGGAGCGTCCAGGCAACGCGCGCCCCCAGCGCCGTCCACACGCTCGTCCACGCGTCGTCGATCGGTCCGCATTCGTCGGCGCCAAGCACGAGCACCGGCCCGCCACTCGCGCGCGTACGCGTCAGGTGCGTCGCCAGGAGGGCGATCGCCTCGTCCCAACCGATCGGCGACCACTGGTTGCTTCCGCGGCGCCCGAGGCGACGCGCCGGCCCGATGAGCCGATCGGGATCGAAATACGCTTCGATCGCCGCCTGACCTTTGGCGCACAGCCGGCCGCGTGACAACGGGCACAGCGGATTGCCCTCCAGCTTGACCGGCGTGCCACCCATGAGACGGACGCGCACGCCACAGGCCGCGGGGCACTCGCGGCAGACGCTCGCGGCCCACGTTTCGGCTGCCGGCGCCCGCGTCAGGCCGATGCGCTCGTCGACGCGGGCGAGCCAGCGTCGGCCGGTCTCGCCGAGCGTGACGCCGGCGAGCGTCGCGCCGCCGAACATCAGAAAGTTGCGACGGTTGATCATGTCGGTCATCAGCGGTGACACGCCGCGCAATCCTCGGCGGCGCCCTCATGTCGATGGCACGACAGACAGGTGTTCATCGCGAGCCGGACCGGCGCGGATCCCGGCGGGGTCCGGCGGTCCCGCATCTCGCCGTGACACGACGCGCAATCGAGCCGCGCGAGTGTCACGTGGCGGCGGTGGGAAAACATGACGTGATCGGGGACGTGCGTCACCTGCACCCATCCGATCGTTCGGCGCGCGGACGCGGCCTCCCAGACGCCGCTCGTGCCGGCCGGCGCAGTGGCGTGGCATTTCGAGCAGAGCGACACATCCGGAATCCCCGCGCGCGCGGACGAGGCGACGCCGCGGTGACACACGGCACAGCCGACCGCCTGGTGCTTGGCGTGTGGAAACGCGATCGGCTGGCGGACCGCCGCCGGCGGCAGCACGGCGACCCATGTCGCCGCGATGGCCGCCGTGACGAGTGCCGCGCCCAGATAGCGTCGCATGTCGCTACTTCACTTCTTTGGCCGCTTCCGCCATCTTCTTGTCGTACAGCGCCTTCTTGCGAATCTTCGAGTCGTACACGACGAACTCGAAGATCTGCTTCCCCTCGTCCGGGCCGATGAGCGTGCCCGCCTTGCGCATCATCCTCTTGACGTAGCGCTCCCACTCGTCGTCGAGCGCGAACTCACAGTTGATCGCCCGGGCGAGCGTGTGGCAGTTGCTGCACTTCTTCGCGAACACCTTGTATTTGGCCTGCATGTCGGCCGGGTATTTCGAGACGTTGATCCTGTCCGGACCTTTGTCGTACGCGAGGATGCGCGGATCGATCGGCTCCTCTTTTTGCTGGGCAGCGACCGCCCGGCCCAGTCCGGTGAGCGCTATCATGCCGACCACGGCGACGGCGATTGTCCGTTTCATGTCAGATCTCCAGTGACGAGTCGCTCTCACGTTGGCGGCATTCGTTCAACGCCATTTCGGTGTCTCCGATTTCGGGTACAGGCTCCACAGGTACTCCACGAGATCCGCCACTTCCACGTCGGTCATCTGGCCGGCCCAGCCGGGCATCCGGAACGGCGGCCGCGGGCCTTTCTGATCCTTCTTCCCGATGGTGGCCAGCCCGTCGAGGATCTTCTTGCGCAGCTCGGGGCGCGTGTAACCCTCGGCGACAAATGTAAGGCCCGGCATTTTGCCGTCGGTTTCGGAGTTCGGGTTCGGGAACCCGCCCTTCCCGTCCGTCCCATGGCAGGTGGCGCAGCCGTACTGCGCGTACACGGCGCGCCCGCGCTCGATCGCGGAGGCGCCGGCGGCGGCCGGCGTTCGCACGGGCTGCGGCGCGGGCGATTGCATCTCGAGGCGGAGGCCGTAGCCAACTACCACGAGCCCGACCACGAGAAGGACACGCCTCATGTCCCGAAGATAGGCGCGGGAAATGAATTGACGGTGAAAACCCGGTTAAGACTCGTTAATCTCGTGTCGCCTCAAACCAGCCAGTGAACGCGCGCGAAGCTTCGTTACTAGCGGGTCAGCAGCGAACGCAGGTACTGCACGAGCGCCCAGGTTCGCCGGCTGACCAGCGCCACCCGCCCCTCTGCCCCCATCTCCTTGAGCGTGGCGGCATCGGGCTGCCCGTCCAGATACGCCTGCAGCTCCTTCGCCTCGTTCGGACTGCCAAGCGTCCGGAGGTTCTCTGGAGTGAAGTCGCCCTTCGCGAAGCCGAAAGCCGCCTCGAAAGACGGCATCGGCGACCCGGTCATGCCGGTTGTCAGGGTTCGGTACAGGTCGCGGTCGTTGTTCCCACACTTGAAGTCGTGAAGCTCGACGAAGTCGTACGGCTTGATCGGACGTCCCCAATCGTCTTTCAACGTCGCGGCCGCGGGCCCGTCGCCTCGTCCGCCGACCCCGTGACACTTTCCGCACTGCATCAACCGGTAGAGTTGCTTGCCTTCGGCGACAAGCCCGGGCGACGCTGGCGGCGGATTCGGCAACGGCTCGCACGCAGGAAGATTGCCGGCGCCGAACTTCGGCGACAGCGTCTTGACGAACTGTACGACCGCCCGGCGCTCCTGCTCGGTCAGATCCTTGTCGTGGGCCGCCATCGGCGTCCCCGGCAGACCGCGGGTGACGTTGCGATAGAGGTCTTCGTCGGTCGGCGGCTGACCGCTCGGCGTGCAGCGGCACTTGAACGCCCCCAGCGTGAAGTTGCGAGGGGCAAAGCCCAACTCTTTCGCTTTCTTCCCGTCACCGCGTCCCTTCGAGCCGTGGCACTCCTCGCACACTTTTTGATAAACCGTCCGACCCACGCGCAGGTCAGCTCCGTCGGACGGCGTCGCGCGCTGAGCTCCATCGCCGGCGAAGAGGAGAGTGACGAAGTACGGAGCGACGACGAAGATGAAGCCGAATCGCGTCGCAGTCATGACGAGGAATTAGAGACAACAACGGGCGACGGCCCCACGACCGTCGCTCGCTTCTGCCGTTTGACTTCTGACTGCTGATTCATCAGAAGAGATACAGCAGCCGCAGGAACCCAGTGCTCCCTCTGTAGGGGCGATTCCCATAGCCGATGCCGATCTCCCCGAGATAGTCGATGCGCGGGGTGCCGGGCTGGCCGGGGAGATCGATCGTCGCGTAGTCGGTGACGTCGAACTTCTCGTACCAGTACCCAACCCCGACGCCGACCTTGCTCCCAAACATGTACTTGAGATCGACCGTGAAACGGTTCCACGTGTTTGTGATGGCTGGCAAAGGCTCGAAGCAGGAGGTGAGCCCGGCCGCGCACGGAGCAGGAATCGTGAAGCCTGGATACAGGATTGCCGAGGGACCAGACAGGGCGCGGTTCGTAGACAGTTCCTGAATCCTCGGTCCGCTGTGGATGTAACTGTTGTTCGAGTCGCTGCGATCGTAGCTGATCCGGATGTCGGTCTTCTGGATCGCCTTGATAAGATCGAGATACACGGTGGTGTTGTTGACCTTCTCATCGTTGTCCAGGAACCAGGTACGGTTTGTATCGAACCAGGATCCGTAGTCCGTGCCGGGAGGATTCGCGTTGCGCGACGACTGGTTCGACCTGTACTGGTCACGTCCGTAGTTCACTCCGAGGCGCACGCTGTCCAACGGCATGACGTTGACCGTGGCGTTGACCACCGTGTTGTCGTTGTTCAATAAGCCGAGCTCGTGGCCCTCGCCCCGGTACTTGTCCTTGCCCGCGGCCAGCGACAAAGAGAAGTCGACCATCGGAGTCGGCGTGACGGTGAAGACCAACCAGCCGCGATTCCGTACGCGATCCGCCTCGTCGTAGGTCCGCAGGCCCGGCTGGAATCCCCCGTCTTCCAGAGACTGCTCGGAGAACCCGGTGCCGATACGCTGCGTGTTCTCGTAGATCACTCGCAGCATGACGTACTGGTTCGCCACTGTGTCGAGCGTGGTGCGAAACGTATAGTCCGTCGAATCGCTGAACGCCCGGCCCGCTCGCTTGATGTCGTCGAGGGTGTACCCGACCCGGAGGGCCGTGAACGAAATCAGGTTGAGGGTCGCATTCAGGTCGAGCGTGTTCTGTTTGATGTTGAACTGCTCGGTCTCGCCGCCGGTTTCCTCCGGCACCGCGTCGAGACGGACGTACTCCGTCGCGTCGAAGATCGGCGTCAGGTTCCGGTGGTCGTTGTAGCGGTACTTCATGTTGAGGCCGAAGTAGCGATTGGGCCGGGTGGTGTAGTTGAGCAGCGCGTTGACGCCCCTGACCTTGGCCTCGGCGGAATTCCGCGGCAGTTGCGCGAGCCCGGGAAAATCCTTGTACACGGTTGGACTGGCGATCACCTGATTGCTCGTCCACGGGATGAGCGTGTCGTTCTGACTCATGGTCGTCAGCGAGAGCTGGGCGTTCACGTTGCTGTGCGCGGCCATCTTGTACAGGCCCATCGCGCTGACGGTGTTCAAGCTGTTGCTCGGTGGAGCCGCCATGCGGCTCCGCGCCGCGCCGCGGCCGTTGCTGTACCCGCTGGCATCAATCGGGAACGTATCGGTCGCTCTGACCGGGTTGTCGAAGAGGATCTCGTGGATGTTGTTGTTGAACCACGAGCCGTCCCACGCCACGCGGATCATCCCCTGCTGGTTCATCCATTCCGCTGCCGCCGTCAGGTCGTTCGTCCGGTTATCGAGGGGAACCGGCAACTGGTCGGCGACGCTGAACGCGAACGACGCGCCTTTGACCTCGTGGCCGGTCTTGCGAGTCGAGTTGAATGCGAGGTTGAAGTTGAGGTCCTTCGTGGCCGCGTACCAGAAGTTGAAGCCGGCGGTGTCACGCCGCGCCTGGATGTCGAACGGTGTCGCCAGGCCCCGGTAGATCGACGGGGTAAAAAGCTGCGCCGCGGTCGCCGGGATGCCGATGACGCCCGGCGCGTTGTTCTGAACGAGCAGCCGCGCAGCCGGATCCAGCGTGAAGACACCCGGCGACTGCTCCACCCAGGGCGTCAACGTGTTGTAGCCATAGTTCAGCGGGGTGGAATCCCAGAGGGCCGTGAACCTCACCTTGCCGCTGTTGTTGTAGTTCACCTGATATCGCTGATCGCGGTACCCGATGTTGTCCACCTTCGCGGTGAAGGTGTAGTTGTCGGTGTCCTTACCGAAGGAGATCCTGGAAAAGGCGCCGTCGCGCAGGTCGCGGTAGCGCTCGAACCGGGCCTTGTCACCGTCCGTCGAAGATAACCTGAACCCGAAATCAATCGTCCCAGTCGTCGTGGACGCCGCAGCCGGTGCCGCGGGCTGTTGCTGCGCCATCGCCAGGCTGGCAGAGGCCAGCAATAGCGCCGTCGTAGCAATCATCAGTCTGGTGCGCATTGCAACCCTCCTTTCCTAGCGGTGGAAGTACTTGCCCGACGGCGCATTCGAGCCGTGGATCTGGACGTGACACACCACGCAGCCCTGACCAATCATCCGGTTGGCGCTGGCGGAGTTCTTCAGCCCGAAGCCCTCGTAGACCGTCGGAGGATGGCGCGACGTCACGTGGCAGCGCTGGCAGAGGAACGGCACCTTTGCCACGAGCAGGCGCTCGTTGTTCGACCCGTGCGGGTCGTGGCACGTCACGCAGGAGTTGGCGACCGGCGCGTGCTCCCACAGATACGGGCCGCGCTTTTCGCTATGACAGCTCGTGCAGGCCTCGTCCACCGTCGTCCCCGTTTTGAGGAGCTTGACGTTGGCCGAGCCGTGCGGGTTGTGGCACGAGGTGCACACGATCTTGCCCTCGCGAACAGGCATGTGGTTGAAGCGGTTCATCTTGTTCACGATGTTCCGGTGGCAGGTCCCGCACATTTCCGGCTGGGTCGCCGCCTTGATCTGTTTCTCGCCCAGGGGGTTGTGAACGCTATGGCACGAGACGCAGCCGACGTTCCGCTGGTCGTGCTGGTTCCCCGTGAAGAGCGTGTGCGTCCCGCGCATGTGGCACGTCACGCAGATCTCGCTCGCCTGTTGCGGCTTGAGTTTTTTGGGGTTGACGATCTTGGTCGTATCGAGGCCGCCGTCAGGGCCTCCGGTCACGTGGCCTTGTCCGGGGCCGTGACAGGTCTCACAACCGTGGGTGGCCGCGGGAGTCCTTTCGTCGGCTTTGCGCCCGTGCAACGTGCCCTTGTACTCCCGTTTCTCGTGGCACGTCAGACACTTGGCCTGCCCCACATACGCCCCGTCCTCCTGCGCGGCGGGAGGCTGCGCGGCAGTGGTCTCCGGCTTCGCGGCCGTCGCGCCGGCCGGTCCAGCCAAGATGGCGATCGCGGCGAAACCGACGATCGCCAGCCCTGCTTGCGTTGCGTAGCGAGTTGACAGCATATAGAAAGGGCCTCCTGGGCATCATGACTGGCGAACCGGCGAAACCGCTGCTCGCCCGATCCGGCGCACCGAGCTGTACGCACCACCACGAAGAGAACGACTGGGGACGCGCGTTATGCTCTCTAAAGATGTGCGTCGAAAATGAAGGAACGATGAAAGTCCGGTTAAACCGCGTTCATCGTGGCTGGCGTATCCCGGCGGGGCGGGCAGTCGGACGCGGTGGCAAAGGGGAGCAACACCAGGAAGGTCGAGCCGTTGCCGACCGTGCTGGTCACCTCGATCCGGCCGCCATGACTCCGGACGATCTGGTCGGCAATCGCCAGGCCGAGACCGCTGCCGCCGGTGTCGCGGGCCCGCGCCGGGTCGGCGCGATAGAAGCGCTCGAAGATGTGCGGAAGATCGTCGGCGTCAATTCCGCAGCCCTCGTCGGCGATGGCGAGCACCGCCTCGTCGTCCAGACGGCTCACCGTAATCTGGACCTTCGAGCCGTCCGGCGAATAACGGACGGCGTTCTGCATCAGGTTCAACAGCGCGCGGCGGAGGGGCAGCGCGCTGCCGTTGACGACGATGTCCGACAGCACGTCGACCGACACGACGATGCCTGCAGGCTCCGCCAGCGCGCGCACGATGTCGCAGCATTCGTGCACGAGCGCTGTCAGATCTACCGGCTCGACGCGGTCGACGAGATGGCCCGCGTCGGCGAGCGCGAGCAGCCGCAGGTCGCGGACGAGAGTCGACATCCGATCGAGGTCAATGGCGAGATCCGCCGCCACGGCGCGGCAGTCGGCCGCTGTCCGGCTCCCGCACACGCACACGTCGACGGCTGTGCGCAACGCGGCAATCGGTGTCTGCAGCTCGTGCGACGCGTCGGCGGCAAAGCGCCGCGCGCTGCGCATCGACTGCTCGATCCGATCGAGCATCGCGTTCAAGGTGGCGACAAGACCGTCGAGCTCTTCACTGCCCGTGCGGACCTCGAGCCGATCCGCGAGCGAGCTCGCCTGAATGGCGCGCACGCGCTCCACGATGGCATCGACCGGCCGGAGCGCGCGCCGCGCGATGAAGCTCGCGCCGTAGCTGGCTCCGGACAGTACCAGTACGAACAACAGCAGCAGGACGACGGCGAACTGGTTCAGGATATGGCGAACGGGCTCGGTCGGCGCGGCAACCTGAATTGCGAGTGGAGCCGCACCCGTGCGATCGACCACGATCGTAGCCAGTCGCACCTGCTGGCCGAACCGATCCTCCACGGTCGCCAGGGCGTTTCCGTCGCGCGCGGCGCCGGCGGCGGTCGCCTCGGCGACGCCGCCGAGCACCGGGAACCTCGGCGAACGGAAGAGGATGGCGCCCGACCGCTCGCGCACCGCGATGGCGTTCTCCGTCAGACGTCGATCGCCGGACAACGCCTCGACGACGTCGAGCTCGAGCAGGGCCGGCCGCACCTCTCCGAGCTGCTGCTGCGCCCGGAGCTCGAGCTGCGCGTCCAGCTCGCTGTAAAGCGTTCTGGCTCGCGCCACGAACACGAAGACCGCGAACGCCGCGAGCGCACCCGCCGGCAGCAGCAGATACCACAGCGTGAGCTGCGCCCGGGTGCTTCTAGGCGTCAGTCTGGTGCGGATCGCGGAGAACATAGCCCACACCGCGAACGGCCTGAATCAGGCTCGGCTCGCCCGACACGTCGATCTTGTCGCGCAGGTGCTTCACATACACGTCGACGACGTTGCTGGCGTGATCGAACGGGAAGTCCCACACGTGTTCGGCGATCATCGTTCGCGTCAGGACCGAACCGGCGCGGCGCAGGAAGTACTCGAGCAGCGCGTACTCCTTCGCGGTGAGGGAAATCGACAGACCGGCGCGCGACACGATCCGCGTCGATGGGTTCATCTTGACGTCGCCGACGACCAGCATGACGCCGGGGCCGGCGGCCTGGTGGCGGCGCTGCAGTGCGCGCAGCCGCGCCGTGAGCTCGACGATCGCAAACGGCTTCACGAGATAATCGTCGGCGCCGGCGTCGAGGCCGCGGACCCGATCTTCGACCATGTCGCGCGCCGACAGGATGAGGACGGGTGTCTTGCGTCCTTCACCCCGAAGGCTGCGGCAGACGCCGAGGCCGTCGAGATGCGGCAGCATCAGGTCGAGCACGATCGCGTCGTACTCGTAGGTGCGCGCGAGCTCGAGCCCTTTCGGACCGTCGGAGGCGATGTCGACCGCGAAGGATTCTTCGGTCAAGGCCCGGCCGATGTAGTTTGCCATCCGCCGCTCGTCCTCGACGATCAGGATCCGCATGGTGGGCCTTTCTTGAGCAAGAGATGTGCCCCGGCGCAGATCCGGCGCCCGCATGCAGTTGCACGGCGCGGCGACGGAAATCCGGTAGCGCGCCGACATGACGCGCCGGGAAACCCGCAGCGCCGCGGTGCGTCATGAGCAATCACACCGCAGCAGTCCGATTTGGTCGAAATAATTCTCAGGGCACAGCGAAAGATTCCGCGCCGATTCCGCGCTCGCCACGCGTCAACAGGACAAAGCGAGTGCAATCCGTCCCGGCACTCCGCTTGCGTACGCGCAGCCAACCTCACAGACACGTGTGTCGATCGACAAGGAGCGGATGATGCCGGTTCCCTCGGTTCGCTGCACCCTCGCGCTGACCGTCGTCCTCGTGATCCCGGCCGCAACCGCTGCGGCAGACGTCACCACGTCCGCACCCACGTTCACCAAAGACGTCGCGCCCATCTTCCAGGCGAAGTGCGAATCGTGCCATCGCACCGACAACATGGCGCCGATGTCGCTCGCCACCTACGAGGAGGTGCGGCCATGGGCGAAGTCGATTGCCGCGCGCATCGAGTCGCGCCAGATGCCGCCGCGGCACATCGACAAGACAGTCGGCATCCAGAAGTTCAAGAACGATCGATCCCTCAGCGACGACGGTCGCGACGTTCGGTGCGCCGGGCGAGTACATCCTGAGGCTCCAGGCCAACGATCAGACCGGTGATGGTGGCGGCGGGTTCCAGTGTTGCTGGACCAACGCGTACGTGAGCGTCAGCGTGAAGCCGCCCAAGACGACGGTTCCCTAGGCATTTCAAGGAGGATTCGATGTTATCAGCACCCTTTGCGTACGTCGTCGCTATCACGATGGTCGTCGTCTGTGGACTCGTCGCGCGCACGCTCATCAAAGTCGTCGATTGCTTTGACGGCCCCGACAGTGCGGTGGAATCGACGCCGGAGGAACACGCGAACGCAGGGTGCCGTACGAGAAAAGTAGCGGCATAGATTCGCCGTCCTATCGACGACCCTCCGCGAGCGCCAACTCGCGCTTCAAGCCGAAATGCCACTTCCATATCTCGTAAATGGCGGGGTAGACGACGAGCTCGAGTACGAACGAAGTGAAGATGCCGCCAATCATTGGCGCGGCGATGCGCTTCATCACATCGGCGCCCACACCCGCGGACCACATGATGGGCACGAGCCCCATGAACATCACGGCCACGGTCATGAATTTCGGCCGGATCCTCTTCACGGCGCCGTGCATGATGGCGTCGCGAAGATCACGGACGGATCGCAGCCGTCCTTCACGGCGGGCGTCCTCGTACGCAATGTCGAGATAGAGGAGCATGAAGACGCCGGTCTCCGCGTCGACACCCAGCAGCGCGATAAGCCCAACCCAGACGCCGATGCTCATGTTGTAGCCGAGCAGATACAGCAGCCAGACGGCGCCGACGGCCGAAAACGGCACGGCCAGGAGGATGATGAAGGTTTTCGCCAGCGACCGCGTGTTCATGTAGAGCAGCATGATCACCAGGAACCCCGTCACAGGCAGCACGAGCTTCATCCGCTCCTTGACGCGCTCCATCGCTTCGTACTGCCCGCTCCACGACAGCGCGTAGCCAGGCGGCAGGTGGACGTGCTTCGCGATCGCGCGCTTCGCGTCGGTGACGTAACCGCCGATATCCCGGCCGGCGACGTCCACGTAGACGTATCCGGCCAACAGGCCGTTTTCGTCGCGCAGCATCGCCGGACCGCTGACCAGCTTCACGGTGGCCAGTTGACCCACCGGGATTTGCATCCGTCCGTCCATTGCCGGCACCACGACGCGGCGCAGCCGATCGAGGTCGCTGCGATAATCGCGGAAGTACCGCACGTTGACGGCATACCGTTCGCGGCCCTCGATCGTCGTCGTCACCGTGTCGCCCCCGATGGCGGACATCACCACCATCTGGGCATCGTCGATCGACAACCCATAACGCGCGAGCTCGTCGCGCTTCCAATCGAAGTCGACGAAGTAGCCGCCGGATGTCCGCTCGGCGAAGACACTGCGCGTGCCGAAGACCGGCGGCAGCACTGACTCGATCTCGGTGCCAATCCGCTCGATCTCGTGGATGTTGGCGCCGTAGATCTTGATGCCCACCGGCGTGCGGACGCCTGTCGTCAGCATGTCGATGCGTGCCTTGATCGGCATCGTCCAGGCGTTGGAAGTGCCGGGCAGTTTGAGCGCTTCGTTCATTTGCTGCACGAGCTGGTCGGTCGACAGGCGATCGCTCGTGATGCGCCGAAGCACCGGCTTCAGCCACTCGGGCGCCGAATCCGAGTACCACGTGTCCACGTGGCGCCACTCCTCGTGCGGTTTCAGGACGATCACCGTCTCCATCATCGAGAACGGAGCGGGGTCGGTAGACGTCTCGGCGCGACCGGATTTGCCCATCACCGTGTCTACTTCCGGAAACTGCTTGATGATCTTGTCCTGGGTCTGGAGCAGACGCTGTGCTTCTCCGACCGAGATCCCGGGCAGTGTCGACGGCATGTAGAGCAGCGTGCCCTCGTCGAGTGGCGGCATGAATTCCGACCCGAGCCGCTCGAACACCGGGACCGTCAGGGCGACGGTCGCGACGGCGCCGGCCAGCACGACCCACTTCCAACGCAGCGACCACTTGCAGATCGGTTCGTACACCCAGATCAGGATGCGGCTGATCGGGTGCGTCTCCTCCGAGTGAATCGTGCCGACCAGGACCCCGTTGGCGATGCGCGCCAGCCAGGCGGGCCGGAACGAGTAGTTCTTCATGCGTGTGAACAGGAGCCGCATCGCCGGATCGAGCGTGAGCGCGAGGACGGCCGCCACGATCATGGAGAAAGTTTTCGTGTACGCCAACGGCTTGAAGAGCCGCCCTTCCTGCGCTTCGAGCGTCAGCACCGGGAGGAACGACACCGCGATCACCAACAGGGCGAAGAAGCTCGGTCCGCCTACCTCCTTCACCGCGTCGATGACGACGCGGTGGTAATCCTCTTTTCGGCCGGTCCGTTGCCACTGCTCGAGCTTCTTGTGTGTCTGCTCGACGACGACGATCGCCGCGTCCACCATGGCGCCGACGGCGATCGCGATGCCGCCGAGCGACATGATGTTCGAGGTCAGGCCCATCATGCGCATCGGGATGAAGGCGATCGCCACCGCGACCGGGATCGTGATGATGGGAATGATCGCGCTCGGGATGTGCCACAGGAACAGCAGGATGATCGCGGAGACGATCACGAGCTCTTCGATCAACGTCTGCTTCAGGTTCTCGATCGACCGCAAAATCAGGTCCGACCGGTCGTACGTGGTGACCACCCTGACACCCGGCGGCAGACTGGGCTCGAGCTCCTTGAGCTTGTTCTTGACGCGGTCGATGACGGTGAGCGCGTTCTCGCCCTGTCGCATGACGATGATGCCCGCCACGACGTCGCCGGTGCCGTTCAG
>WNFV01000443.1_pt1 | contig 55929 bp, 43 predicted proteins | sample 5400101 | NCBI WGS metagenome assembly WNFV01 (sample SAMN13153361, study PRJNA577476) | soil metagenome | isolation source: 115 cm soil or saprolite under grassland replicate 1 | place: USA:California | collected 2016-06-15
TGGCCGATTTTGGCATTAACGACTTCCTCGGCGGCGTGCGCGGGATCGAGCGGCTGAAAACCCACCTGTTCAGCCCGACCTGTACGATCTGCGGGCTGGTGTCGGGCTACACCGGCGCGGGCTCGAAAACCGTGCTGCCGTCCGAGGCGCGCGCCAAGATCGACTTCCGCATGGTGCCCGATCAAGATCCCGATGAGATCGTCACGGTGCTGCGGGCGCACCTCGATTCCAATGGCTTTAGCGATATCGCGATCGTCGAGTTGGGCCACGAGCGTGCGGCGCGTTCCCCCACCGACGCGCTGCCGACTCGCGCGATGGCCGCGGCGATCCGCCAGATCTATGGGCAGGACCCTGTGATCTACCCCACCATGGCCGGCACCGGGCCGATGTACCCGGTCTGCGAGGCGCTCGGCACGCCGGTGACCAGCGGCTGCGGCACCGGCTACCAGGGCTCGCTCATCCATGCGCCGAATGAAAACATCCGCATCGCCGACTATTGGGACGCCATGCGCTGCATGGGCGCATTCATCCGCGCCTTCGCCGAGAGTGAGCTTTGTTTTCCGACATCCACGGCAACACGATCGCGCTCGACGCCGTGCTGGCCGACATCGCGCGGCATGGCGGCGCCGACGCCTACTGCGTGTTGGGCGATCTGGTCGCGATCGGGCCCGACCCGGTTGGTGTGCTCGAGCGGCTGGCCGACCTGCCGAACAGCTACTATGTGCGCGGCAACACCGACCGTTACACCACCACCGACGATCGGCCGTTCCCCACGCTCGCCGACGCCGCGACCGAGCCGCGGCTGCTGCCGCTGGTCGTACAGGTGGCCGAGTCGTTCGCCTGGACGCGCGGTGCGGTTGCGGCGGCTGGTTGGCTGCCCTGGCTCAGCGCGCTGCCAAGCGAGCAGCGCCTCGCCTTGCCCGACGGCGCGCGCCTGTTAGGCGTCCACGCCGCACCCGGCACCGACGACGGCGACGGCATCAACCCGGACCAGAGCGACGACGAGTTGCACGCGCTGCTGGCAAGCTGCGGCGCCGAGATCGTGTGCGTTGGGCATACTCACTGGCCAGTGGATCGCAGCGTCGCAGGCATGCGCGCGGTCAACTTGGGCAGCGTCAGCAATTCCTTCCCGCCAGATCTCCGCGCCAGCTATGTGCTGCTCGACGCCGATGCCAACAGCTATCGCCTGCGGCATCTACGCGCCGATTACGATCGTGAGGCCGTGATCGAGCTCGCCCGACGCGTCGGCCACCCCGGCGCCGATTATATCGCCGGGTTCTTGCGCGGCGCGCATCGGCCGCGCTGGAAGCAGCTCGCAAGGATTGCATGACCGACGCGACTTCGGCTTCAGAACTACCTGCCCGCGCCTCGCTCAGCCAGCTGGCGCGTTATTTTCTGCGGCTTGGATTCACGGCGTTTGGCGGCCCAGCCGCGCATATCGCGATCATGGAGGACGACCTGGTGGCGCGGCGGCGCTGGCTGACCCGCGAACATTTCATGGACATGCTCGCGGCGACCCAGCTGGTGCCGGGGCCGAACTCGACTGAAATGGCGATTCACATTGGTTATGTGCATCAAGGCTTGGCTGGCCTGATTCTCGCCGGGGCCTGCTTCATCATGCCGGCCTTCCTGATCGTGCTGGCGTTGAGCATCGTGTATGTGGCGTACGGCGCCCTGCCGGCGGTCGGCGCGCTGTTCTATGGCATTCAGCCGGTGATCGTCGCAATTGTGATCCAGGCGACCTACCGGCTGGGGCGATCGGCATTGAAGACCAATGGCTTGCGCGCGCTCGGCCTGGTGGCGCTGATCGCCGCGTTGATCGCGCCATTCGACCCGGTGTGGGTGATTGTCGGCGGCGGAATTGTGGGCATCCTACTCGCTCAAGACCTGCCGGCACGCGCCGGCATGGCCCTGGTTCTGCTGCCGCACAATCCCGTAGCAAGTGAGCCACATGGAAATAGACCATGGATAGAACGGATCGGATGGATTATTACTGATTCTTTTTATAGTTTCCGCGAGAATCCGTTCAATCCGTCTCATCTGTGGCCTATTCTGTATGGAGCTCTGGCGCAGGCCACAGCTGAGCCGACGCTCTGGGGGCTGGCGCTGTTTTTCCTGAAGGTCGGCGCGACGCTGCTTGGCAGCGGCTACCTGCTGATCAGCTATCTGCAAAACGATCTCGTGAATCGCTTTGGCTGGCTGACGCCGCGCCAGCTCGTCGATGCGGTTGCGGTTGGGCAGATGACGCCCGGTCCAGTGTTCACCACGGCGGCGTTCGTCGGCTACGTGGTGCGGGCCGGCACGAGCGGCGACATGACCCGCGGAACGATTGGGGCGGCCGTCTGTGCGCTGGCGATCTTTCTGCCGTCGTTTGTGATCGTCGCGCTGCTCGGTCCGCTGATGCCCTGGCTGCGCGGTTCAGCAGGCGCGCGCGCATTTCTCGACGGAGTGAATGCGGCGGTCGTCGGCACCATCGCGGCGACCACCTGGTCGCTGTTTCAGGCCGCCACGATCAATCTGCCCAAGCCGGTGATTGCCATGCCGCTGGCCGGCGCGTCGCTCGATCTGTTCGCGGCGCTGCTGGCAGTTGCTGCGACGGCGCTGCTGCTGCGCGAGCGCGCACCGAATTCGACGATCATCATTGGCGTGGGCGCGGCGCTAGGATTGATCGCACAGGCGCTGATCGGCAGAATCACATAATTGTCCATTGTCAGTTTATCTCCCGATGACCTGATAAAAATTTGAGCGACATATCAGGTTGCGTTCACCCAGCTCTGATCCCGCATGCCAGCATGATTCGGTATGATGCGAGCAGCAAGTATTGACAGAGATGGGAGCAACGACGATGATCGGGTTTCGCACACAAGGCACGCTCGGCTTTCCGGCCTCATCGCGCACATTGCGGCGCGGGCTGGCATTCATATGTATTTTTCTGGGTGTGACCGGCTGCATTCTTCCGATCATGCCGGGGCTGCCGTTCTTTATCGTCGGCGGGCGGCTGCTTGGCCCGCGCGACCGACTGCTGCGCCACGCGGTTGTCGGCGGGCGGCGAGGGCTGCGCCGGCTGCGATCGGCGCGCCATCCGCTGCTGCGCCACGCTGGCGCACAGCTGACTCCACACTGGCGCACATTTGCCCGGCTCATGCTCGGCGGGCGCTGACGCCCATTCTAACGAAGATATCAAATAGAAACTGGGCCACACATGCTCACGCAAAGCCGCAAAGACCGCAAAGGAATTTGGTACTTTGGCGGTTAGCTTGTCGCAAAAATCCTACTGAAGAATGGTTTGACGGCGTGCGTCATTCTGGTATACTCACTATGTATGGAAGATACATCCTGAATCGATGGAGGGAATGATGGACCGAATCGTAATACTATCGGATCGTGCCGCCGGGCGGGCCGGTGTCGCCGCGCCCGTGTGTACGCTTGTGTCGGTACCATAGCTCTTTCTACCATTGAAAGGATCATCACTCACCAATGAGCGATAAACTGCGGAATAACGATCTCGAGGATTGGGACGACCAAGACGAGCCTTCTTTCCAGCGCTTGCGCAAGCAATCCGGCAAACCCGTTTCCGTCAAGGAAAGTCGCAAGCAAGAGTCGAAGGAGTTCGGCCGCGCGATCAACAAATTTCATAAGGAGCGCCGCCGCTACGAGGGTCGCGGTAAGCCTTAATCGATAGCCAGAACATATCGCGCCGCGATAACCGCCCGCCAGGTCGATGACCTGGCGGGCTTTGTGTGCCGAACGGAGAGCTCAGATAGAAACAGGACAACACAAGCTCACGCAAAGTCGCAAAGACCACAAAGGAGATGTACGGCTTTGCGTCGCCCAGAGGGCACCCGGCGATCTTTGCGTGAGAGCTCTACTAAGATATGGGCGACTTCCGTTTGCAATCGCGCGATCCTACGCTATACTGTCACTTGCGGTAGCCCACCACAACAAGCGCGGAAGGTATGGTAGTCACCGCACGGCTAAAGGCGGCGGTTCCCGCGCCGTGGAACGGCAGTACAAATGAGAAAGGGATGCACTTTTTATGGAGCTGACTGAAATTATCGAAAAAATCGTCGAGCTTGAGCAGGAGCGCGAAGACATTTTTCAGGACTCGCATGTGACGCCCGAGGAACATCCGCGGCTGGCATATATCGAGGCCGAGCTGCCAAAGCTTTGGGATCTGCGCCGCCGCCTGGAGGCCGCCAAAGCCGCCGGGCTCGGCACTATGCCGGTGCCGCCGCCAGCCGACCCCGAACAGCAAAGCGGTTAGCTGGATAATAAGGGGTTCGAAAAGAATACACAGTCTCACCATGGTATTGTGCGTAGGGACGCGATATATCGCGTCCCTACGCACTACGCAAGGAGCACCAACATGGCAGCCTTGGATCCGAACTGGGTCCGCGCGCAATTCCCAGCGCTCGCTAAAACCATCAATAATCAGCCGGCGGTTTTTTTCGACGGGCCCGGCGGCACGCAGGTGCCCCAGCGAGTGATCGATGCGATCGGCAACTACCTGATTCACGCCAACGCCAACAGCCACGGCGCCTTCGCAACCAGCCGGCGCACTGACGAAACGATCGAAGCGGCCCACGCCGCCATGGCCGATTTGCTCGGTTGCGACCCCGACGAAGTGATATTCGGCCCGAATATGACCACGCTGACGTTCGCGTTCAGCCGGGCGATCGGGCGCGCGCTCGGCCCAGGCGACGAGATCGTCGTCACGCGGCTCGACCACGACGCGAACGTGGCGCCATGGCGCGCGCTGGAGGAGCGCGGTGTCACAGTGCGCACGGTCGATATCGATACCGAGGACTGCACGCTCGACATGGACGACCTACGCCGCCAGATTAATGAGCGCACCAAGCTCGTCGCCGTGGGCTACGCCTCTAATGCGGTTGGGACGATTAACGATGTAGCAGAGGTTACCCGGCTGGCCCACAATGTTGGCGCGCTCTCGTATATCGACGCGGTTCATTATGCGCCGCATGGCCCGATCGACGTGCGCACGCTCGACTGCGACTTCCTGGCCTGTTCGCCCTACAAGTTCTTCGCACCGCATATGGGCGCGCTCTACGGCAAGCGCGAGCACCTGGCGCGACTGCATCCTTACAAAGTCAGGCCAGCTACCAACGAGGTGCCTGGCCGCTGGATGACCGGCACGCAGAATCACGAGGGCCTGGCCGGGGTCACCGCCGCAATCGAATATTTGGCCGAATTAGGATCGAGGATAGATGATAGAAGATGGAAGATAGAGGATAGTAACTCGTCATCTTCTATCATCTATCCTCTATCTTCAAACTCGCGCCGTCAGGCGCTGCTCGTGGCCATGAACGCAATCAAAGAATACGAGCGCGGCCTGGCCGCGAAGCTGATCGCGGGGCTGCTGGCCATCCCAGGGCTCACCTTCTACGGTATCAGCGACCCGGAGCGCTTCAGCGCGCGCACCCCGACGGTCGCTATCCGCATCGCCGGCCACCCCCCCCACGAGTTGGCGACCTATTTGGGCGAGCGCGGAATCTTCACCTGGGACGGCAATTACTATGCGCTAAGTCTGACCGAGCGCCTCGGCGTGGAGGCCGACGGCGGCATGTTGCGAATCGGTCTGGCGCACTACAACACAGCCGAGGAGCTCGATCGGCTGCTTGAGGCCTTGAATGAGATTGTGCGGATGGCACTTTGACGTTGCTGATATCGAGCAGTATATGACACGTTGGGCCCTAATACGGTTCTCGTCGTTCGGATACTATATCGTAACCAAACGTAACCAAGCGTTCGGAGATCTGTTCGAGGTGGCGGCTTATTCCATTCAACTCGGCCGCCACCGGAAGATCCTTCGTATTCGAGCGACATTCATTGGGTGCAGTTCGCCGTTGCCGCCACTCGGCGCGGGATACCGCTTAGGGATGCGCCGAACCTGGCTTGCTCAATTGATTTCGAGTTGGCCAAAGGCGATAAAGCGTCGGTACTGGAAACGATTGCTGGGATGAGTGATTCGGTGGCGGTATTGCGAATCGTTGATTCGATACCGACCAGCGATACCCGCCTGCGCCTGATCACCACCATGCCGCCCTGGCCGGGCGAGGAGGAGGCCGTGCCGACCGATGGGCATTGGGAGAAGGCGCACCATAGAACATGTCGATGCCGAGCGCGCCGGGCACCACGAGTATATGTCGGCAGAAGTTCCATTCTGCCAACTCTGTTTGCAGGGCTTGAGGGCCGCAGGCCTCCGAAAATCTTTTGCTCGTTTGCAAACATGCCATACTACCGGAACGAAAGATAAAGAAGGAGCTCACGACAATGCTCAGCGGACGAAGACCCCGCTTGTGGGCGCTCACGATAGTATGCCTGCTCGTAGCGCTCTGCTCGATCGCGCCAGCGAGCGCCGCCGGTATGCTCCAGGGCAACCGCCCGCCCTCGGCCGGACCGAATGATCGCCAGGCGGCGTTCGCGGCGGCCGCGCGCGAGTTCGGCGTGCCCGAAGAGCTACTGCTGGCCGTCTCGTACAACCTGTCGCGCTGGGAGAACCACGGCGGGGCACCGAGCTTCGCCGGCGGCTATGGTCCTATGCACCTGACCCATCTCGACGCCGCGCCCGATTTCAAGGGCAAGGGTGATGACGCCCCGCCGGCGCCCAGGGATACGCGGAACGTCGCTAGCCTGCACACGCTCGACGCCGCCGCCGCGCAGCTCGGCCTCGGCCCCGAGGCTCTACGGCGCGATCCGGCGCAGAACATCCGCGGCGGCGCGGCATTGCTGGCGCAGTACGCCCGCGATGCCACCGGCGCCCCGCCCGCCGGCCTGGCCGACTGGTACAGCGCGGTCATGCGCTACAGCCAGGCCAGCGACACCCGAACCGCCGCCAGTTTCGCCGACGCGGTGTATACGACGATTCAGCAGGGCGCCGCGCGCACAACCGACGACGGCCAGGTGATCGTGCTGGCGGCCTCCGCTGTCGTGCCGAACAGGCCCGCATCGGTGACGTCGCTCGCCAGCGCCGCGACGCCGGCCGTCGAATGCCCAGGATCGGGTGTGACGTGCGAGTACATCCCGGCCGCCTACGCGCTGAACGATCCAAACAATCTCACCAATTACGGCAACTATGATCTGGCCAATCGCCCGCTGCCTGGCGCCACCGCTCCCTACCCCGACGTCCGCTACATCGTGATCCACGACGTCGAGGGCAGCTACGCCTCGGCGATCCAGGTCTTCCAGAACTCGACCTACGGCGCCAGCTCGCACTATGTCGTCCGCTCGTCCGATGGGCATATCGCGCAGATGGTCGAGACCAAGAACGTGGCTTGGCATGCAGGCAACTGGTACATCAACGGCCACGCGATCGGCATCGAGCACGAAGGCTTCGCGATCAGCGGGGCGACATGGTACAGCGAGGCTATGTACCAGGCGTCGGCCAACCTGGTGAAGTACCTGGCGGCGAAGTACGCCATTCCACTCGACCGCGCGCACATCGTCGGCCACGACGACATCCCCGGCCCGACGTCGAGCTACCAATCCGGCATGCACTGGGATCCCGGCCCGTTCTGGGATTGGGCTCACTACATGGAGTTGATCGGCGCCAGCGCAGGCACGAATGCGAATATCGTGACCCTCCGCGTGAGCCCAAGCAGCAACATCCAGACGGTCAAAGACTGCCAGGGCAATGGCGCTCAGATTATGCAAGGGGCAAACTTCGTGTACCTACGCACGTCGCCGAGCCCGACCGCGCCCTACATCACCAACCCCTACATGAGCGGCGATCCGCTGTGCGCGAATAACTGGGCCAACAAAGCCGTGTCCGGCCAGACATTCTACCGCTTCGATATCTCGGTCGCCAACTGGGACGGCATCTACTTTAGTGGCCAGCAGGCCTGGTTCTACAACCCCGGCCACAACACCTACACAATCGCCGGGCAGGGGATCGTGGTGCAGCCAAAGGGCCACGCCGCGATCTCGGTGTATGGCCGCGCGTACCCCGAGCGATCGGCGTACCCGCGCGGCATCACCGTGCAGACCGTCTCGGCGATCAGCAACTATAAGATTCCGGTTGGCCAGCGGTATGTGGCATTCGGCCCGTTCAAGAGCGACTACTACTACGCGCCTAACTACATCACAACACTGCAAGGCTCCGTTAACCAGGATATTGTGGGCCAGACACAGTACTACCAGATCTTTTTCAACCACCGCTTCGCGTTCGCACAGGCGAGCGACGTAGCTGTGGTGCCGTAGTGCAATCTGGCGCGAGGCTTGCAGAAATGAGCCACGGATTTGACGGATAGGACGGATCTGCGTGGATTACTAGTAGAAATTATCCGGGCCAATTCGTCCAATCCGTTCGATCCGTGGTCTATTCCACTTTGGCCCACTGGAACACCTTAGTCGGCCTTTAGCCGACTTTGGCTCTCAGCCTGAACTTCAGTTCAAGGCAGATTTTGACGTGGCTCAGAACCACCTCTTGACTCCAATAGTCGTATGTGCTACGATGTTACCGATCCCGTTACCGATCCCGTTACCGATCCCAAAGACGATAGGCAGCATATGGATGCGGTCAAACCCAACCGTGGTCGAGTCAACATCAGGCGCGTCGCGCACGAGGCCGGGGTATCGGCGCAGACGGTTTCGCGCGTGTTGAACGACCGGCCGGATGTTGCCGCCGAGACGCGCCAACGCGTGCAGGAGGTTATCGCGCAGCTTGGCTACCGCCCCAGCGCGCTCGCACGCGGTCTCTCTTCACAGCGCACCCGCACCCTCGGTCTGATCACAGCCGACTTCAGCGACTACTTCTTCACACAGGTGATCGCCGGTGCCGAGGCCGAAGCCCGCCAATACGGCTATCGCTTCATGCTCGGCAGCACCGAGCGTAACCCAGAAGACGAGCCGGAGTATATTCGCTTGCTGACCGAGCACCACGTCGACGGGATCTTGTTCGCGCGGCCGAGTACCGAGCCCGACAATCGCTACTTGGTCAACCTGCTGCGCGATCGGGTGCCCGTGGTGACCACTGCTTATCACATCCCCGGCGAGGCGCTCACAGTGATCGACGTCGACAATATCGACGGCGGCCAACAGGCCACGCGCTGCCTGTTGCAGCGTGGCCACCGCCGGATCGCGATGATCACCGGCCCCGGAAGCTGGAAATCGGTGCACGACCGGGCACAGGGTTACATCATGGCTCTCGAAGCGGCCGGTATCTCCTCCGACTCGCGGCTGATCGCCGAGGCGGATTGGTCGTTTCGCAGTGGCTACCAGGCTGCTCAGGAACTGCTAGCGCGTGGGCAGCCATTCACCGCGCTGTTTGCCCATAACGATCAAATGGCGATCGGAGCGCTGCGCGCCCTACGCGAGGCTGGGCGGCGGGTGCCTGAAGATCTATCGGTTGTCGGCTACGACGATATCCCAATGGCCGAATATTGCGAACCACCGCTGACTACCATCCGGCAGCCGATGCGCGAGGTCGGCGCGATGGCCACCCGGCTGCTGATCCAGGCGGTCGAAAAGCCCGGCGCGCCGCAAGGAGAAATCTTGCTTAAGACTGAACTGATCGTTCGCGACTCGTGCGCCTAGTCACTGTTCACAATTCTGTCGAGAAAGGACGCGGACAAACGCGGACAAACGCAGATAGCTGATTCTTTTCCGCGTTCGTCTGCGTTCATCTGCGTCCCATGAGCCCTAATAGTGAACAGTTAGCCTGAGAAAGAGCGCGACCTTGCAAGATTGAAGCGAGAAAGAGTGTTCGCCATGCGGTTGGGAGGCCCAACGCGAACACTCTTCCAGAGCGCCGACCAGCGTGCCTGCAGGTTTCGCGGGCGGCTGTTTGCGCGCCTTGAATTAGAGCGCAAGCCGGAATATAGGCAATCGCTAGTTACAAGGAGGTACCATGAACCGCTCCAAGAAGAACGAGATGCTCAGCCGGCGCCGGTTTCTCCACCTACTCGCCGTGGGAGCCGGCGGGTCGCTCCTGGCGGCGTGCGGCGGCACCAACCCAGCCGCGGAAGCGCCGGCCACTACGGCTCCGGCCGCCCCCGCCGCAACATCGGCCCCCGCTGCGGCAGCCGCCACATCGGCCCCCGCTGCGACAAGCGCCCCAGCCGCGCCGGCCGCAACATCCGCGCCGGCCGCGAGCACCGGGGGTACCAAACTCACCGTCATGTACCAGCAGAACGAGCTATCGGATGACGAAGTCAAGCAGTTTATGAGCGAAAATCCGGAAATCACGGTCGAGCGCATCGATAGCGACGCAACCAAATTCAAGGCCATGCTCACCGCCGGCACGCCGCCCGACCTGTTTCGTACCCAAGGACCACAGGTTCCCAACCTGGTCGAACGCAAGATTGTGCACGACCTCAACGACTATTTCCAGAGCAGCAGCGTGCTCAAGCTCGACGATCTGGCGCCCGCGAATAACCTTTACGTCTACAAAGGCGGTCGTTACGGCATGGTGAAGGATTGGTCGCCGGATTTCAACCTGTTCGTCAGCAAGCCGGCGTTCGAGGAGGCCGGCATACCATTGCCAAGCACCACCGAACCGCTGCGCTACAGCGATCTGCCGGCGATGGCGAAGAAGTTGACCAAGCGCGAGGGCGACCGCACGACGCGCATGGGCTGGGGAAATCAAGGCCTGACGCTGGTGCGAACGCTCCAGATTGTGCTGGCGGAACAAGATCAGAACCTGTACAAGGAGGATTTCAGCGCGATATCGCTCACGAGTAATCCCAAGGCGGTCGAGTTCCTCAAGTATGTCTACGATCTCTCCAAGGAGAACGTGACCTGGAACCCGCTGAACCCGAGCCCGAACTGGGCGGGCGCTGACTTTGTTGCAGGCCAGGTCGGCATCGTGCAGTACGGCTACTGGTTCAGCGGCATGATTGCCACCACCAAGGATGCCGCGGTTGGTGGCGATAAAACCGTGTTCCTGCCGGCGCCAACCTGGAGCGGCAAGCAGCTCAACCCGACGATCAGCGGCACCGGCATGGTGATGGCTCAGGCGACTAAGAATCCCGAAGCGGCGTGGAAATTCTTCGAGTATTACATGACCGGCGCACCGGCGCAGACGCGCGCCAAAAGCGGCTGGGGCGTTCCGCCGCTCAAGTCGCAGTACGCGCAGATGCCGCAAGAATCCGACTTCCAGAAGCAAGTGCAGCAGGTGCTGCAGGATTCGTTCAAATACGCGGATTATGCGCTGGCGGCCAATCCGTACTACGACGACAGCGCCTTCGACACGAGCTGGGCGAGCAATCTGGAGCAGGGGCTGCGCGGTAGTATCAGCTTCGATCAGCTCGTCCAGAACGTCGAAAACGATGTCAACGCGGCGATCGTCGATGGTAAAGCGGCGATTGGCTAGTACGGTGCGACCGCATTACCACGATGACAAGGGACACGAGACATTAGACATGAGACAGGAGACCGGAGACGAGCATCTCATGTCTATGGTCTCTTGTCTCTCATCCGTCGTCTTGCTGAGAGGAGTGCAATGACTGCCATACCGCAGCCAATGGCGAAGCCGAGCGGGCGCCGGCGCGGCAATCGCGCCCGGCGTGAGGCGCGCTGGTTCTACCTGTTCATCAGCCCATGGCTGCTTGGCTTTGTGTGCCTCGCGCTCTTTCCGCTGATCTTTGCGCTGCTGATCTCGTTCACCAATTACGATGGCCTAAACCTCGCCAACGTCAAGTTTCTCGGCCTGGGCAATTATCTGCGCGCTCTGCAAGACCGTAATGCGATCTTCGCCTTGCAGCGCACAGCGACCTTTGCGCTCGTCAGCGTGCCGCTCAATCTGCTCTGTTCGTTCTGCATCGCGCTCATGCTGACGCGCGAACGCCTGCGCGGGCGCGGTGTGTTTCGCACGCTGTTCTACTTGCCGTCGATCATCCCGATCGTCGCAACCGTCTGGATCTGGCGGCTTATGATGGACGGCAATTTCGGGCTGGTCAACGGGCTGCTCAGCCTGTTCCGGCCCGGCACGGCAGTCGCCTGGCTGGTAGATTACCCGACGATGGTGCTGATCGTCATGGCGCTGTGGATCAGCACGGGCGGCGCGATGATCATCTTCATGGCCGGGCTGCAGGGTGTGCCGAAAGAGCTTGAAGAAGCAGCGCTGATCGATGGTGCGAACCTGTTTCAGATGTTTCGTGCCATTACCTTGCCGCTGGTGACACCGGTAGTATTCTATCAGCTGATTCTGGGCATCATCTTCTCACTACAGATCCTGATCGAGCCGATCCTGCTCACCGGCATTGGCAGCGGTAACGGCCTGATGAGCACCATACCGCCGCGCCCGAACTATATGTATATGGTGCATGTCTTTAACCAGATCTTTTCGAATCAGCGGTTCGGCTACGGCGCGGCGCTGCTGTGGCTGCTGTTTCTGCTGACGCTGGCGCTGACCTTGATTGTCTTTCGAACTAGCCGCTACTGGGTGTACTACGAGGTTGAGCAGGAAGGGGCCCAACCATGAGCCTGCGTGCGCGCGACAACGAACATGCAGCCTCCGCTACGACAGCCTTCTCGGCCACCCATCAGCGCGCAATGACAGCTGGCCGCCTGCGGCGTCGTGCCGGTGTGGCGCTCTTCTACGTGGTGCTGGTTCTGGCCGCCGCGCTGTTTATGACCCCGATCGTCTGGCTCATTCTAGGCTCGTTGAAGCTGAACGCCGAGTTTCGCGCCTACCCGATCGTGATACTGCCGCGCACGCCGATCTGGGATAACTACTATGACGCCCTGACAGTGGTGCCGTTTTTCGTGTATGCGGGGCGCTCGCTGTGGCTGGCGAGCGTCTACACGATACTGGTCGTGATATCGAGCGCATTTGCCGGCTTTGGCTTTGCGCGGCACCGCGCGCCCGGGCGCAACGCCCTGTTCATCCTGGTGGTCGCCATGGTGATGGTGCCGCAGATCGTGACGATCATCCCGCAGTTTATGCTGTATTCGCGCCTCGGACTGGTTGGCACCTATTGGCCATGGGTGCTCTGGGGGATTGCCGGCAGCCCGTTCCATATCTTCTTGTTCCGCCAATTCTTCGCCGGCTTTCCAAAGGAGCTCGAAGATGCCGCCGAGCTCGACGGCTGCAGCCGGCTGCGTGTGTTTAGCCAGATCTTTTTGCCGAACGCCGGGCCAGTGCTTGCCGCCTCGGCGATCTTCGCGTTCCAGTGGGTCTGGGGCGATTTCTTTCTCCAGTCGATCTTTCTGGGCGAGAGCCACGCGACTCTGGCGATGAAGCTGGCGTCGTCGTATGTCGACCCGCACGGCAACCCTCTCTACACCCAGACGCTGGCGGCGGTGGTGATCTATGTGCTGCCGCTGGTCGTGATGTTCTTCTTGGCCCAAAAGCACATCATGCGCGGCGTCGTCACGACGGGGCTGAAGTAACATCTCGACTTCGTGGCCTTCGTGCGCTTCGTGGATTCGTGAAAATGGAAAGATAGTGAGGAGGAGCACGATGCGAGTCGATCAAAGACTGAACGTCCTGGCGATCGTCCTGCTCATCCTGGTAGCAGCGGCGGCTGGGCCGGCCACGCCCGCGCAGGCGGCCAGCGCGACGATCACCGTCTCGGGGTCGCAGTGGGGCGTCAGTACCTGCTACCTTGGCGCGACCGAAGGCAACGTCCGATTCGACGTCACTGATCTGCAGGATGCCGGCATGAACACCTACCGCATCTACGGCGGCATGTCGCGCTGGGAGGCGCAGGACGACGATGGCGTCTACGGGTCGCCTTCGATTGCCGAGATCAAGGCAAACGTTAATGCAATCAATTGGGCCTGGTGGGATAACGTGATGACCAACCCACCTAACAACAGCGACTACTGGTGGTCGGGCACACCCGGTACGACCTGGCAGGGCAACGCTCGCACAATCTTCGCCGCGTTGAAGGCCGCGGGTATTCGGCCAGTCGTGACGATCCGCAACGTCGACAACAACGATAACCCGGCCTGGGCGCCTAACCCGCCCACAACCCAGGCCGACTGGAACGAGTGGTGGGAACATGTCTTCGCGACTGTGTATTGGCTGAATGTGCGCAACGACTACCGCGTGGACGACTTCGAGGTTCACAACGAGCCCAATAACGGCGGGCAGGGCTGGGCTGGAACTGAGGCGCAGTACTTCGAGTTCGTCCGGCAGACGCGTGATGCGATCGCCTATGTCTACGCCACCTACCTGCCCGGCCGCACGTTTCACATCTACGCACCGGTCACATCCGGCGGGAGCAGCTGGCCCAACGACGCGCTCCAGCAGATCCCGCAGTACTTCGACAGCGTGGATATCCATAACTACAACTCGGACATCACTGCCTATACCGAGCAGGTCCACGGCTGGATGAATGCGACCGGGCACGCGAACTATCCGCTGTGGCTCAGCGAATGGGCGACCTACCGGGGCGGCTATAGCAACGCCTCGACCGGCGTGAAGACCGTAATCAATAACTTGATCCGCGGCGCGCGCCCCGGCAACGATCATATCGACGGCAGCCATCTGTTCACGTTCTACGACTGGGATGGCTTCACCGGCGGCTTCCAGAACTTCGAGGGGCTGGTAGACCGGAACGGGGTGCGGCGGAGCAGTTTTTACGGCTTCCGGCTGGCCAGTCGCGCGCTGAACGGCTGCCGGCCGACGTATCAGAGCACGACGAGCAACAGCAACCTGCTGGCGATCACGACCAAGGACTTGTCCGGCAGCGTATATCTGCTGGTCACCAACAGTTCCATCAAGAGATCCTACACCGTCGACGCTAACCTCTCGGCGCTGCTGACGAGCGGCACCGGCACCATGTGGCAATACGACCAAAGTCATGCGGATGTGGTCGTCGGCAGCCCAACGCTGTCGAACGGCCATGTAAGCTTCGCGATCCCCGGTACAGCCGCCGTGTTGGTCAGGTTCTAGTTGCAGCGTTTCATGTGTTCAAGCCAGGTTTCCCAAGTTCCCATAGTTCCTTCAGTTCCCATGCGAAGGAACTATGGAAACTTGGATGGCACTTGCAATAGCCCGTACTAAATATGGAACAGCTTACTTTTCGCGCACCCCTATAGAAAGGAAACCAGCGGCATGGCGTCCTCATTCAACTTCGGCGTCGACTACTACCCCGAACAGTGGCCCGAGGAGCGCTGGCCCGAAGATGCCCGGCTGATGGCCGAGGCCGGCTTCAATGTGGTACGTCTGGCAGAATTCGCGTGGTCCAAGATCGAGACGATCGAAGACCACTACGATTTCGACTGGCTCGACCGCGCGATCGCCACGTTGGCCTCTCACGGTATGCGTGTCGTTTTAGGAACGCCTACTGCGTCGCCACCACCCTGGCTGATGGCCAAGTATCCAGCGATCTTTCGCGTGCGCGAGGACGGCGTATCACTCACATTCGGTAACCGGCGCGAATACTGCCCAAACCACCCGATCTACCACGACTACACGCGGCGAGTTGTGACGCGCATGGCCGAACACTATGCGGGTCACCCGCAGATCATCGGCTGGCAGATCGACAACGAGTTTGGCGACCGCTGCTACTGCCCGATCTGCGCCCGCGCGTTCCAGGAGTGGTTGCGCCGCCGCTACGAGTCGCTCGATGAACTCAACCACGCCTGGGGCACAATCTTCTGGAGTCATGTCTACGGCGATTGGGCCGAGATCCCGCTGCCGCTAAGCACCGGGGGGGCGCCCAACCCTGGCCTGGCGCTCGATTTCTACCGCTTCGCATCCGAATCGTACGTCGCCTATCAGCAACTGCAGTTGGCCATCCTGCGCCAGTACTGCCCCAACCACTTCGTGACCCACAATTTCATGGGTTTCGGGTACGATCGCATCGACTACTTCGACCTCGCGCGCGACCTGAGCTTTGTGAGTTGGGACAATTACCCACGCACACAGTGGAGCATGCAGGCCGAGGTCGACCCCAGCCAGGCCGCGCTGGCCCACGACACCATGCGCGGCCTCAAGCAGCAGAAATTTTGGGTGATGGAGCAGCAGGCCGGCGCGGGTGGCTGGGATCTCGTCGGCGTCGCGCCGCGCCCCGGCGAGCTGCGGCTGTGGGCCTATCAGGCAATCGCGCACGGCGCAAATGGAATCGTCTTCTTTCGCTGGCGCACGGCGCGGTTTGGGACCGAACAGTACTGGCACGGTTTGCTCGATCACGCCGCCCGCCCAACCCGTCGCTACGACGAGATCAAACGGATGGGCCGCGAGCTTCAGCGGGTGGCCGGCTCGATTCACGCCTCGGTCGCCAGACCTGCCGTCGCGATGCTGCTCTCGTACGATTCGCGCTTCGCCTTCCAGATCCAGCCGAACAACTCAGAATTCAGCTATGCGAACCATTTCCACCAGCTTTACAGTGCCTTCTATCAGCAGCACGTCCCGATCGATATCGTGGACCCGTCCGCCGACCTATCGGCCTACAAGCTGGTGATCGCTCCGGCCCTGCATGTCGTGCCGGCATCGCTCGCCGAAAACCTCACCCGGTTCGTACGTGCGGGCGGTGTGCTGGTGATCACGCCGCGATCCGGTGTGAAGGATGCGACGAACGCGGTGGTCGAGCTGCCGCTGCCTGGCCTGCTCGCGGAACTCTGTGGCATCACCATCGAAGAGTACGACTCGCTCCCAGCCGCGGCCAGCCAGGAGCTGCAATTTGTCCTCGGCGCGCTTGCCGATCGTCCGCCGGAGCGTGTCTGGGTATGGTGCGATATCCTGGCTCCCACCAGCGCCGAGATAATCGCCTGCTACGCCAGCGACTACTACGCGGGCAAGCCGGCGATCACGATCAACTCTTTTGGCGCTGGCCAGGCGATCTATATCGGAACAGTCGGCGAACCAAGCCTCGATCAGACGCTCGCTGATTGGCTGCTCGACCTGGCCGGAATCGAGCGGCGGCACGGCGTGCCGAGCGACGTTGAAGTGACGGCGCGCTGGCTCGACGAGCGGCGGCTGCTGTTTGTGCTCAATCATACCGACCGGCAGCAGGTTGTCCCATTGGATGGCAGCTATAGCGACCTTCTCAATGATAAAGCGGTTCGCCATAGCGCCGTCGTCGATCCGCGCGATGTGCTGGTGTTGTTGGAGAAGCGTGAGCCGGGCTCCCAAGACTGAGGCCGCTTAGTCTTGGGAGCCCGGCATGCTTGTGGGCTCAAGGTCATGCATCAGCCAGCATTGTCGCCGTTATGTATCGGGGCCTCTGCGGGCCAACCAGTTCAGTTCACGACCTGCACGACAATCTTGCCACGCGTATGCCTGCCTTCGATCGATTCGTGGGCTGTTCGAATCTCTAGAAGCGGAAGAATCGTTGAAACCACAGGCTTGATCTGCCCGGCATCAACTAGCGTAGCCACCTCAGCCAACACCTTTCCAATCGGCGGGGACGAAGCGACAAACCCCTGACGCACGCCGTGCGCCGCCGCGGTTTCTTCCGAGGGCGGTTGAACGGTTGAGACAAGAATGCCGCCAGGTTTGAGTACTGCCCAAGAGCGCTGCTGTGTGTCGCCGCCAACGAGGTCGAGCACAACATCGACATCATGCACGACATCTTCAAACGCCGTGGTGGTGTAATCAATCACTTCATCCAGGCCAAGCTCACGCAGAAAATCAACATTGACGGACGCCGTACCGATCACCTTTGCGCCGCGCAGCCGGGCGAGCTGCGCGGCGACATGACCAACCCCGCCTGCTGCTCCATGGATGAGAACGGTTTGCCCTTCGGTCAGATTAGCTACCTCGACAAGCGCTTGCCAGGCAGTCAGGATGACATGCGGGATTGCCGCCGCATGAATATGGTCGAGCGACTCTGGCTTGGTAGCGACATCAGAAGCGGGTACTACAACATATTCTGCATACGCGCCATCGCGAAACACGCCTGCTCGGGTATACACACCGTCTCCCCGCGCAAAATTCGTGACCCCAGCGCCCAGATCCTCGACGATGCCCGAAACATCGGTACCCAGGATTAAGGGAAGAGTATGGTTGAAATAGGCCGACATAAAACCCGCACGCACGGCGTAATCGAACGGGTTGACACTGGTGGCGTAAACGCGGATGAGTACTTCGCCCTCCCCGACGATTGGAAGTGGCACGTCTTCATAGGAGAGCATGTCGGTGCCACCGTAAGCGTGAATGCGTACTGCTTTCATGGATGTCATGGAGGCCTCCTGTGTATGGAGATAGGATGAGCCTATCCTAGCAGGCGAGTATATGGAGATCATGAAGAAAGAGGCGGGCCACAGACCAAAAATACATAACAAAGTACGTATTTTTCTTGATGCGTCCAACTGCGGCGCGTAGTATCGGGAATGTATCGGGAAGATATGTGGTGGGAGCGACTCGAATACCCGGTTTGATCGCGCTTGGCGCTTGTCGTATAATGAGCGCTTGACCCGCTGATTTCCGATCGAAGCGCTGCCAGGTAGGTATGAGCATGCATTGGCGTCTGCGCCGCTTGCGTAGGGGGATGTGCTGTGGCGTGCCTTTCGATCTCGCTGTTTGGGGCCTTCCACGTCACGCGCGACGGCCAGCCGGTCACGGCCTTCGAGAGCGACCAGGTCCGCGCGCTCCTGGCATACCTGGCCGTCGAACAGCACCACCCGCCCATGCGCGGCACACTGGCCGATTTGCTGTGGCCCGATCACGCCGAGACAGCCGCCCGCGCCAACCTACGCCACGCGCTCTGGCGGCTGCGCCACGCGATCGGCGACCACGCCGCTGAGTCGCCGTTCGTGCTCAGCACCCACCAGACCGTGCAGATCAATTCCGCCACCGAGATATCGGTGGATGTGGCGCGCTTCGCCGGCCTGATGGCGGCCTGCGAGCAGCACGCGCACGACCGGCTCGAAACCTGCCCGGCATGTATCGTGCGGCTGCGCGAGGCGATCGACCTGTACCGCGGCGCCATGCTCGGCGGGCGCTCTCGCGCAGCATCGTCTTCGAGGAGTGGGTGCGTGTTACCCAGGAGCGATTGCACCGCATGGCGCTCGCGGCGCTCGGCACGCTGACCGAAGAGGCCGAGGCGCGTGGGGCGTATGCCGCAGCAGAACGGTATCTCCAACGCTGCGTCGCGCTCGACCCATGGCTAGAGGAAGCCCACTACCAACTGATGCGCGTCCTGGCGCTCGCGGGGTGGCGCAGCGCTGCCCATGGCCCAGTATATACGCTGCCGGAAGATTCTGGCCGACGATCCGGGCATTGAGCCGTCGGCCCAGACGACCGCGCTATACGAGCAGATTCGCACCCAGACTGCGCAGTTTTCAGTTTTGAGTTGGCTACGCCCGTACGGCAACTGAAAATTCCGACGCACTCATCCGAACGGGCAGCGTGCGCTGGCGTACTACGCGCTCCTGACAGTGCCGGTGTCGCTCTTCACCCATCGATTGGCCAAGCTAAAAGGGACGCCGCATGCCCCTCCAAAATCGGGTCAATCCTTTCGGCCAGATCATCGCGGATCAGGCGCGCGGCACACTCATGGGCAACCGCGGCTGCCTGCACGACGCTGGCGATCATCTGCTGCGGCAGTACCAGAGCCGGCGCTGGATCATCTGCGTGCTCGACTTCAAGGGGCGCACCCGAACGCCGATGCCAGCTGGCAAGTACACCTCGCTGTTCTTTCTCGACGAGGCTACCGCGCTCGCCGCCGGCCACCGCCCATGCGCTGAGTGCCAGCGCGAGCGCTTCGTCGCATTCCGCACCCACTGGGCCGCCGCAAATCCCGATCTTGCCGGGTCCGCGGCGCCACCGGTCGATACGATCGACGCAGCGCTGCATCGTGAGCGAATCAGCGATCATCACTATCAGCGCGACAAGGTGAAGCTGACATCCATCGATCAACTGGATGCGCTCCCAGACGGCACGTTTATCCTGCTGGCGGCCAGCGACACACCGTACCTGGTGCACGGCGACAAGCTCTACCCCTGGAGCTTCGCGGGCTACGGCGATCCAATCGCGCGACCATCCACGATCGTACGGGTGTTGACGCCGCGCTCGACGGTGCGAGCGCTGGCACATGGCTACGCGGCCACAGAGCTGTTTGCTCCTACCTAATCTGAAATCACAGTCGCACTCATTCGCCGGGGCCGATCACAACAGCCCGCGCACCGCCCCGCCATCCTCCACCGCGATCGTCTGCCCGGTGATGTCGGATGCCCGCGCGGGGGCGAGAAAGCCCACCAGCGATCCGAGCTCCTCGGACTGGCCGACCCGACCCATGGGAATGCCGTGGCCGGCGGCGGCGATCGCATCTTCCAGGCCGACCCCTCGCGCGCGGCGTGCTGCCTCTGAAGCTCGCGCTGCCGGTCGATGAGGATCGACCCGGTCACCTCTCAGAGTTTTCGGCCTACCCATATCTCAAAGAAACAATTTACGATTTATTTTTTAATGGAGTTCCTTGCTGCCACTCCATCGGTTCCCGAGCCCGCCGAAAGGCAGTGTATCGAAGAGCACCCTTAAAATCGCCGGGTATAGGCGACCACGTACGTCGTATAATCATAGGTTAGCCATATGTCTTTACGTGCTTGGACATATCTGTGGGCGGTCCTGTTGACAGGAGCGCTGCTCACCGGCATGACGCTGGTTGGCGCACATCCTTCGGCGCAAGAATGGTGGACTTTTGCCATATTGACCACATCTGCGACAATTGCGCAACAGTTCGAAGCCAAGCTTGGCCGGCAATCATACTACCCAAGCATTGTATTTCAGTTCGCGGGCGTATTACTTCTTCCGGCGCCGCTTTTCATCTTGCTCGTCGTTATTCCGCATCTGATCGAATGGGCCAAGAAACGCTGGACAAATAGTGCATACCTGCGCGATTGGTATATCCAGCCGTTCAATATAGCCGTCCATAGCATTGCGGGCGTGTTGACGCAAGGAATCCTGATTGGCGCAAATGGCTCGCGGGCATTGCCGCTCAATTACTCAGGCATGTTCAGTTTAATATTGGCCGGCCTAGGCTATATTATCCTCAACCACCTACTGATTGGGCAGGTGTTGGTTCTAGCACGTAATATCTCGTGGCGCGACTCGCAGATCATGAGCCTGGAGAATGTGCTGACAGAGCTGATTCTCTTCTCCTTAGGTTACACGGTCGCAATTTTCTGGCAGCTTAACCCGTTCTTGATCCTGCCCGCTACGGCGCCGTTATTGTTACTCTACCAGGCCTTGCGCGTTCCGGAGCTCAAACAAGAAGCGCAGACCGACAGCAAAACAGGCTTATTCAACGCTCGCCATTTCAACAAAGCTCTGGCCCAAGAATTTGAACGTGCCAAACGTTTCGGGCGACCCATCGCAATCATCATGGCCGATCTTGACTTGATGCGTAATATTAACAACACCTATGGCCATCTTGCCGGCGATACCGTGCTCGCGGGCATTGGCCAAATTCTTCGTGATACGATTCGTGAATACGATATCGCCGGGCGCTTCGGCGGCGAAGAGTTTGCGATCGTTCTTCCCGAAACATCGCTAGCTGAAGCACGGGCGATTGCGGAACGTATTCGCAAAACGATTGAGACGACGCCATTTCAGGTTGCGACAAGCGCGACACCAATTCCTGTGACATTAAGTATTGGCGTTGCCTGTTTTCCACAAGACTCTGAAGTTCTCGCTGATCTGACGCACGCCGCCGATGTTGCCGTCTACCAGGCAAAATTCCTCGGCCGCAATTGCACAGTCTGCGCTGCCGATATTCCACATTCCGTCAAATTGGAGCATGTGTCGAAGGAAGCAGTTCAGCCAGATTTGGCCGCCATGCCGACGACAGACGCGGTCGGTGCGTATGCTCCTAAAGATCACGCCGGTCAACCAGATCCGGTGCAACAAGCGCCCGCACCGCCAGCGAGACCAATCGATCCACCGCCGGACGCGCGTGGCCCAGTATCACAACCCGCCTGGGATATGCCCGCCCCTGGAGCTAGTGCGGCTGCTCATCGGTCGAAAGCTACGTTATGGCTGTTTGTCGGCGGTGTCATTAGTATTGGTGTAGCGATCAGCCTGATTGGCGTTTTATTTGCGGATGCGCCGGCGTTCGCGACAATTGGGCTACTGGCAACGCTTGCATTTCTTGCTGAACTATTTCAGATCAGCCTCTATGGCGCCAATACCGTCTCAGTATCTGTAGCGATCGCCTTTGCGGCGGCGCTGATCACTGGTATCCCCGGTATTATATGCACCAGTGCCGCAATTGCCCTGGCTCACACTATTCGCCGGCGCCCACCCGTGTATCGAACGGCATTCAACTGGGCGACCCATGTATTGTCGGGCGCATTACCAGCCGTGGCCGCTGGTATCCTTTCGATCCCGACGGGTATTACGCAAATATTGTTCCTTGTCCCTTTCATGCTGATTGCCCTAACCTATTATGCGCTTGAGACTGGTCTCGTGGCCGCCGCGATCAGCTTCTCCACAGGCACCCGCCTCACAATCATCTGGCAGCAGCAGTTTCGCTGGCTCGCGAGCCATTACCTGGTGCTCTGCTGCATTGGTCTGTTTATGGCGATCGCATTCATCATGGTTGGCCCGGCTGGCATTGGCGTGTGCGTCTTGCCACTCTTTATGATGCGCTATGTTCAGCAGCAATATGTAGCACGCACTCAGGAAAGCGTTCTTGAGCTCAAAAGAATGAATCAGGAGCTTGCCCAGGCGAATCATGAAATTGTAAGCGCGAATCACGAGATTCAGCAGCTCAATCACAAACTGCACGAGCTCAACGATGGCCTTTTTCTAACGCTCGGCAATATTCTGGATGCCCGCGACCCGTATGTGCGCGGCCATGCGGCACAGGTAGCAACATATGCGACGGCGCTTGCGACTGAGCTTGGTCTATCGCCTGAACGGATCGAGCAGGTACGGCAAGCCGGCTTCCTCCACGATATTGGTAAGATCGCCATCGCCGAACATGTGCTGAACAAGCCGGCCAAACTTACGGCCGAGGAGTATGAGTACATCAAGACCCACGCGCCAATTGGCGCCAGTTTGCTCGAGAGCAGCGCGGCACTGCGGCATCTCGCTCCATTCGTCCGGCACCACCACGAGCGGTGGGACGGCCAGGGGTACCCCGATGGCCTGGCGGGCGAGGCAATTCCATTCGAGGCGCGTATTCTAAATATCTGTGATTCAGTCGAAGCAATGGCATCGGATCGCCCATACCACCAGGGTATGCCGCCAGCCAGCATTGTTAGAGAGATTCAGCGCAATATGGGCACACAATTCGACCCGATCATCGCAGAGGCCTTCTTGAAGATTGTGGCCCGCGAAGGCGGGCAGTTTATCCCGAATTCGGCCCTCCATGTGCGCCAACAGACGATCGATCAGTTTCGGGCTCCGCCAGCCGCCGACGGATGCGATCCAGCCGTTCGAGAGGTTCAGCTCCATTCAGCTACCCGATGAGGTGATCGATACATCGCGCTATCAGGCCTGCTATGCAATGCGAACTTGCGTAGCAGGTCTGTTTGCATTGTGGGCTTGAGGCCGCAAAGCCAGTCCAAACTCTCCAAGAATACTACTGATTCTATTATAATTGGATCACCACGGAATTATAAATCTCTCGTATCGAACGTTGTTTCGTTCGCAGAACGAAACAACGTTCGATACGAAGAAGCACAATCCGTGTTTTGCGAGTGATTGGGCAAGCCCTGTAATTGAGCAGTGTAGGAAGCTCTCCAAAGCATAATCTACATCAGCAATTTGGAAATACCAATGCGAATCGCGATTTTCACAGAAACATTTCTTCCCAAACTCGATGGCATTGTGAGTATCTTATGCCTGGCGTTGCGGCATTTGCGCGATCAGGGCCACCAGGCGCTTGTGATTGGCCCGCCCGATATGCCGGCCGAATATGCAGGCGCCCGCTGCGTCGGTACTGGCGGCCCGCGATTTCCGCTGTACCCGGAAGTGCGGATGAATCTGCCGAGCCGGCGCATCGGCCAGGCGCTACGCCAGTTTCAGCCAGATCTCGTGCATGTCGCCAACCCGGTTTTCCTTGGCCCCACCGGCATGTTCTATGCGCGCCGGCTGGGCCTCCCGCTGCTGGCCTCGTACCACACCGACGTACCGGGCTTCGCCAAGCACTACGGCTATCCGTGGGGCGAGCCAGTGCTGTGGCGGCTCTTCCGCACAATCCACAACTGCGCCGATGTGAATCTCGTGCCGTCGACCGCCGTGCTGCGGCAAGTGCGTGCGCATGGATTTCAAAGAGTGCGCTGGTGGCACCGCGGTATTGATACCGATCGGTTTCGGCCAGCTCTGCGCGATCCAGCGATGCGCGCGCGGCTCAGCGGCGGCCATCCCAATGATTTCCTGGCGCTGTATGTTGGGCGCATCGCAAAAGAAAAAGGCGTCGAACATCTACGCGCGCCGCTCGCTAATCTACCGGGCGTGCGCCTGGCATTGGTCGGTGGTGGCCCTGAGTACGAGCAGATCCGCGCGTTTTATTCCGGAACGCCGGCCGTCTTTACCGGCTTTCTCGACGGCGACGATCTGGTTGCGGCATTTGCGTCGGCCGACGCGCTGATTTTCCCTTCGACCAACGAGACCTTTGGCCTAGTGGCGCTCGAAGCGATGGCCTGCGGATTGCCGGTGATTGCGACATTGACCGGCGGCCTGGTCGATGTTTTGGAAAACGGCGTCAACGGCCTGGCCTACGACCCGCACAACCTGCGGACACTCTCCGATTGCGTTCGCCGCCTGCAGCAATCGCCGGATCTGCGCGCACAGCTCAGCGCGGGAGCGATCGCGCATGCCTGCGGCCGTAGCTGGCGAGCGACGATGGACCAGCTGATCGGATATTACGGGCTGGCGCGGCGCGTTCACAAGCGCGGGCAAAAAGCGCCACGACGCCTTTCGCTGGTGGGTAAGTAACAGTACTTGCGCGGTCACTCACAAGACACGGATTTTAGTTCTTCATATCGACGTTTTTTCGTTCTACGAACGAAAAAACGTCGATACGAGAGATTTTTAATCCGTCACTTCCCATGGTCGCATCCACTGCGTGAGTCCTTAAAAAAGAGAGCTTTTATGCACCCATATGGAAAAATCGTGATTATTACCGGCGCATCTTCCGGGATCGGCGCGGCGACCGCGCGCATTTTCGCGACAGCCGGCGCCAAAGTGGTGCTGGCCGCCCGCGATCAGGCGCGGCTTCAGGCGGTCGCGCGCGATCTGCCGGGCCAGCCGCTGGTGGTGCCAACCGATGTCGCGAACCGCGCGGGTATTGAGCGGCTGGTCGCCACGACTGCTGCGGCGTTTGGCGGCATCGATCTGGTGATCAATAATGCCGGGGTCGGGTTGGCGGCGCCGGTGGCTACGCTGAGCCGCGATGATTTCGAACGAACGCTTGCGGTCGATCTATTGGGCCCATTGGCGCTCAGCCAGGCGGCACTGCCACATTTGCACCGGCGCGGGCGCGGGCAGCTGATTTTCGTCTCATCGGTGGTTGGGTTGCGGGCGCTGCCATACCTCGGCGGCTATGCCGCCGCCAAGGCCGCGCTCGATCGGCTGACTGAATCGCTGCGCGTCGAACTGCATGGCAGCGGCGTAGCAGTGACGCTGGTGCGCCCCGGCACCACGCGCACGGCCTTTGCCGAGCATCGGCTGGGCGGCGGGCGCGAGCGGCGGCGTGTGAATGCGCGCGCCGCGACTCCCGAGCAGGTCGGCCGGGCGATCCTGCAGGCGGCGATCCGCGAGCCACGTGTGCAATATGTCGCGCTGGCCGATCGGCTGAGGATTGGATTGAGCCTGCTTGTGCCAAGGCTGACGGATTGGATGTTGGGGCGGGCGTTTAGCTGGGAGGGGGACAACAAGTTATAAGTTAAGAGTTAGATTGGTCGTCAGTTGTCTGTACTGGCAACAGACAACTGACCATTGACAACTCCTAACGCGCGGCTTTGAGCAGATCGAGCAGACTGGTTACCGCCGATGTGTCGAGCTGCTCGCCAGCACACAGGCATTCTTGCGCATATGTCTCGGCGACAAGCGTATTCAAGCTCGCGATCGAAGCCTTGATCGCCGCGAGCTGCACAACTACATCCCGGCAATCGCGATTCTCTTCGACCATGCGCTGGATGCCGCGCACTTGCCCTTCGATCCGGCGCAGGCGCAGTAAAACGTCGGCGCGAGTACTCTCGCTCACGGGGCCACAAAGTGGAAGTTCTGATTTGGTTCCTGCCATCGTCGCTGCCTCAAGGCCTGCTAAGTTAGCTGAAAGCACTCTAGCGCACCAACGCGTCCTCGAAGACCTGCTTCAGCCTGGGCTTCGGCGCCGCGCCCTGGATGCGCTGAACAATCTGGCCGTTCTTGAAGACCAGCATGGTAGGAATGGCCATAATGCCATACTGACCGGCCCAGCGCTGCTCGTCGTCGACATTAACCTTGGCGATCGTCAGCTTGCCAGCGTACTCGCCGGCCAGCTCTTCGAGAATGGGGGCCACCGCGCGACACGGGCCGCACCAGGGCGCCCAGAAATCGACGACAACAGGAACATCGGACTGCAGCACCTTCTGCTCGAACTCGCTGTCAGTTACCGTGATTGGCTTAGCCATGAGAAGGACCTCCTTGAGATCTATCATCATTGAACACAAATATTATAGGCGGATACCCACGGGGGGTATGCTTGTTCTATTATACACCCATTTTGTGGAACGTCAACCCCTATAAGGCCGATACCGGTGGGGGGTATGCTCGCTATATTATACCTATATTTCATCGAACGTCAATCTAGTGCGGAATCATCCACAGATTGCACAGATGATATATTGCTTTAGAAAGCCTTATCTGCATAATCTGTCTCATCTGTGGATCATTTCATCCTGCCTGAAAATGCACCAGTGTGCGAGGTTGTGCTATACTAGCTCGCGCACGATTGCCTCAGCCACGCACACATCACCATCGCACCGAACACCTTTTCCGCAACATGATCCGGTACACTACCGCCCGCCGATACCTGGAATAGCTGGTGCAAGAGTCATACCGCCGAGCCGATCGCCCTATATTGAACATGTATTCGCAGCGAGTGGTGCGGTGCGGCTAATATCTTGCGTAATTGCAGACTCGGCCAGAGGGCACCCAAGGCCATGTCAAAGTCGTTAGAAGCCGCAAAAATGATGCACAGATTCCACAGATTGCGCAGATTATATATTCCAATCTGTGTAATCTGCGCAATCTGTGGATTGATATCCGACTTTGACATGGCCCCGGACGGCACTGATTGAGGTTGCGTTTGCAATCTGCAATCTGCAATTTGCAATCTACAATTACAAGGAGGTTCACATGGCAACTATCGGACGCGACACGACGATCACCTGGCTGGGCCACGGCACCTTCCATATCGCCACGCCGGGTGGTAAAAAACTGTTGATCGACGCATGGGTCGATTCCAACCCAGCCTGCCCGGACGACTGGAAACAACGTCTGCGCACCGAAGGGCTCGATGCTATTTTCGTGACCCATGGCCACTTCGATCACCTCGACGACATTCTGGCGCTGGCGACGGTGACGGATGTCAAGATTGTCTGTATGTTCGATCTGGTGCCATGGTTTACCGGCCATGGCGTCGGTGAGGAGCGGCTCGTCGCCTTCAACAAAGGCGGCACGGCGGAGGTGGATGGCGTGCGCGCCACGATGACCAAGGCCGAGCATAGCAGCACCTACAACGACAACGGCACGCTGATCTCATTAGGCGAAGCGGTGGGCTATGTGCTGCGCATGGAGAATGGCTTTACGATCTACCATACCGGCGATACGGCGGTAACCTACGATATGCTGATTGTTGGCGATCTGTATCAGCCTGATCTGACGATTTTGCCGATCGGCGATTACTTTACCATGGACCCGCGCCAGGCCGCCTATGCCCTCAAGCTGATTCGGTCGAAATACGCGATTCCAGGGCACTTCGGCACCTTCCCGATTCTCAACGGCACACCGGAACAACTGCGCCAGCATGCGCAAGAATTCGGCGTGCATGTCGAGGTGATCGCCTTGAAGCCGGGCGAGAGCGCGTCGTAGACATTGCAAATTGCAAATTGTATATTGTTGATCTCCTCGAGAATTCGAAATTTACAATTTGCAATTTGCAATCTACAATTGTAATGCGGCTATGGCACAGCTGGCGTGGGAACATCGGCTGGCTCGCTCGGCCCGGGGTCGGGCGCGCGAATGCCCAGCACCACGGTCGTATCCGGCGGAATCCAGTCGCCGGGCGCCGGCAGGGTGCTGATGACCACATAGGCGCCGTAGGCATCGTAGACATCTGGAATACGATCGCGCGTCTGGTAGTCGACGTAGATGTTGTAGATGCCTAGTGTTGCCAGCACTTCCTTGGCCTGGTTCTCGCCGAGCCGCCGGAGATCCGGCATTTTCACCGATCCGGGCGGCGCGACCGAAGCGATCATCTCGTTGGTACATTCGGGAATCGATTCGGCCGCGAACGCGCCGCCGCCCTGCCAGCGATACTCAACCTTTTCATCGGGATCGGCCGGCGGCACATTCCACACTTTGATGTCCGTGAGCATATCCTGCGGGATCGTCACGCCCTCGACCGGCCGGCAGTAGTTGGCCGGGTTTACCGCTGCCTGCTCTTGCGCCTCGCCATTCTCATCCACCACTACCGGGATATCGCCGATCTTGGCAACCGTCACACTCCTGTAGGCATTACAGCCGTCCAGGCTGCTATTCGGCGTGCTGGTCGAGTCGGTAGGAGTGGCCTGATCTTTTGGCCGAAGCATATCAGGCGAGAACAAATCGTCTTTATAACGGTTGAACGGGCCAGGTATCGCACAGATCGGCATCCGCTTGAGATCGGCGGGCAGCGTGAACTCAAGCGGCACCTTACCGTCATATGGCTCGGCCAACACCTGCTCGAACTTCGGAGTCTTGAACAGTTCCTCCATGACATTGTGCCAGATGATGCCACCGCCGGTTAAGCTTTCGACTTTTGCGGTCGGTTCGTTGTTGTTGTTCCCGCTCCAGACGCCAACCGTCACATACGGTGTAAAGCCGACCGTCCAGGCATCACGCCAGTCGTTCGACGTTCCGGTCTTGACGGCGGCTGGGCGTGAGAGCTTCAGCTTACTGTTTAGGCCCCAGATCGGCGCGCGGGCGGTATCGTCGCTGAGGATATCGGTGATGATGCCGACATGATCGCGATTAATCGCGTTTGGGTGCGGCTGCGGCTGAAACTTCCGCTCGACGCCGCGGCTGTCGACGATCCGCCGGATCGCCATCGGCGGGTAGTAGGTGCCCTGGCTCGCCAGCGTATTGTACGCGGCGGTCAAGTCGAGCGGCGTCACCTCGCCGCCGCCAAGCGTCAGCGTCAGGCCATAGTAGCCTGGGGGATTCTGCAGACCAGTGATGCCGGCGCGATGGAGCAAATCGATCGTATTTTGAATGCCGGCGAATTTAAGCGTCTTGACCGCCGGCATATTCAGCGAGTTCGCCAGCGCCGTGCGAACGCGCAAAGGGCCGTTCCACTTGCCGTTGTAATTCAGTGGCTTGTACGATTGGGGGCCAAACGGCGGAAACTCGGTCGGCACATCCCAAAGAATCGACGCGGGCGTCAGGCCTTGATCCATCGCCGAAAGATAGGTGAACGGCTTGAGCGCCGACCCAGGCTGCCGGTCGCGGGTGGTAACATTCACCTGGCCGTCGAGCACATTGCCCTTCTCGCCTTTGGTCTTCGTCGGGACGGTGGCATTGAAATCAATGCTGCCGACCATCGACAAGATCTCGCCAGTGTTTGGCTGCATCACCACCACAGCGGCATTATGAATATTGCGCTCCTCGAGATCGCGAATGCGCTCGGCAGCCTTCTGCTGGACCATCCGCTGCATATCGAGGTCGAGCGTGGTGTAGATCGAAAGACCCTGGCTGGCGAACTGCGGGCCGTACTCTTCATTCTCCTCCAGGAGTCTACGCACATAGAACACGAAGTGCGGCGCATTCAACGGCGCAATCTGGCTGGAGAACTTGAGATCTTCGGCCGCGGCGGCGCGGGCCTCGCGCTCGTTGACAAAGCCAGCCTCGACCATCTGAGTCAGCACAGCGGCCTGACGCTTCTTTGGCACCGGAGTGCCATTCGGGAACTGGTAGTCCGGCGACAGCCAGTTGCTGCCCAGCTGCAAGCCGCGCAGCACCCCGCCTTCGAGATAATTGGTTGGATCATACACGCTCGGCTGCTGCGGTAGGCCGGCGAGCAGCGAGGCCTGCGCCAATGTCAGATCCTTTGCGTGCGTATCGAAATAGGCGTTCGAAGCCGCCTCGCTGCCATACGCCAGGTTGCCATAGTAGATCTCGTTCAGGTACAGCTCAAGAATATCTTGCTTGTCGTACTTCTGTGCCAACTCCTGCGCCAGCACGATCTCGGTCAGCTTGCGCTGCAGCAACTTATCGGGCGAACGCTCTTCCTCGGTCAGCACCACCCGCTTAATCAGCTGCTGCGTGATCGTCGACGCGCCGCCGCTGGCTTCGCCCAAGAGTGCGCGATAGCCGGCTTTGATGATACCTTCGTAATCCACGCCGGGGTTTTCGAAAAAGGTCTTATCCTCGATTGCCACCGTCGCGTCGACTAAGATTGGCGAAACCTGGCTGATTGGAACTCGAGTGCGCTTGCCGGCGTCATAGAATTCGTAGAGCAGTGTCCCATGGCGGTCGTAAATACGCGTGGTCTGAAAGCCCTCGTGTTTTTGTAGTGCGTCGAGGCGGCCCTGAAGCGAGTTCGCGAGCTGGGCATAGGCGACATAGACGCTGCCGGCGCCGGCAACAATCAGCAGCGCGATGACCAAGGCCAAACCGAGCAGCAGCCGCGTCAGGAGCTTACCGGCAACCTTTGGCGGTGGTGTGGCGCCACGAATAACCCTCGGCGGCGGGCGCCGACGGACGAGCGGCTGGCCAGCGAGCGAGCGGCGAAAACGGCGCGGATCAGGATTATGCGGTCGGTCTGCCATAGCAGTATATGAATATTCCATTGCCGGACGAATCGTTAGAACGTTTGAACGTTGGAACGGTTGATTTTCTGCAGCGCATTCTACCATGCGAGCAGCAGGAATGTCATATTTGATGAGTGATATCTAGCTGATACAAGGCGTTATGCTATAATTCGCGCGGTAATCGCATTCTTTCAACATCGATCATTAAAATAGACACGAAATCAATGCGCATTGAAGATCTCAAAGGTCGCCGGCTGGGCCGGTATGAAATCGCCGAGGTGCTCGGGCGCGGCGGCATGGCCGCGGTGTTCCGGGCGCGCGATACTGTGCTGCGCCGCGATGTAGCGCTAAAAATCCTCTACCCACAGTACACTAGCGACACCGCTTTGGTGGAACGCTTCCAGCGCGAGGCAGTGCTCGCGGCCGGCCTCGACCATCCGAATATCTTGCCGATCTATGATGTTGGCGAGGCCGATGGGCTGGTGTATATCGCCATGCGTCTGCTCAGCGGCCAATCATTTGCCGACATTCTGCGGCTGCGCGGGTCGCTACCCGCCGACGAGCTACTGCCGATCGTCGATCAGATCGCGGCGGCGCTGGACTACGCCCACGTGCGCCAGATCGTGCATCGCGACATCAAGCCAGCTAATATTTTGATCGAAAGCCCGCACTCAGGCACCATAGCAGCGTCGATCGCCGACGCACGCGCGGTTTTGACTGATTTTGGCATCGCCAAGTCGCTCGATCCGGCCGCCAGCGGCTTGACCGTCACCGGCGTACTGATCGGCACGCCCGAATATATGGCGCCCGAGCAGATCCGCGGCGGCCATACCGTGGATGGGCGGGCCGATGTGTATGCGCTCGGCGTGCTGGTATACCGCGCGCTGACCGGCCGGCGGCCATTCGAAGGCAGTACCGAGGAAGTGCTGCTTGGCCATCTGCGAGGCATCGTCGCCGAACCTTCGTCGATCGACCCGCAACTCGCGCCAGCGCTGAACAATGTCATCCTCAAAGCGCTCGCGCGCGACGCGAATGGGCGCTACCGTAGCGCCGGCGAGTTCGCGCGCGCACTACGCTCGGCGGCCGGGATCGAGTTGCCGACACCGCCGCCCGCTCTCCACCGCGATGCCGATGGTCGTGCGGTGGTGCCGAGTGTGGTTGTGGGCAAGCTGCCGCGCAACAGCGTGCCAATCAGCGCTCAGCCCACCCGCCAGGGCCATGCCGCGCCGCCCTACGCCGCGCGCACCAGCGGCCCAACCAGCGCCCAGCCGACTCGCCAGGGCCATGCCGCGCCGCCAGAGCGCGCCAAACGCACCGGCAGCAATATCGCCTGGGCGCTGCTGGGCCTTATGCTGGCGCTGCTGATTGGTGGAGGAGCATTTTATGCGGCCAGGCTGCTGGCCAACCGCCGCGACAACGGCGGCGCGATCGTCGTGATCGCCACGGCCACCGCCACCGTGCCGACGGCGACCGAGCGGCCAACCGCCACCGAGCGGCCAACCGCCACCGAGCAGCCGACAGTGGCGCCGAGTGCAACCACGGCACCGACCGCTGTGCCACAGCCAACCCAAGTTCCGGCGCCAACCGCCCGCCCGCGCGCCACGCCGACCAGCCCGCCGGTGGCTAAACCAACCGCCGCGCCGACCGATACCCCAACCGCGGAGCCATCGCCGACGCCGACGAGCGAGCCAACGCCGACCGATACGCCAACGGCCGCGCCTTCACCCACGCCCTGCTTGGAGCTGACGGCGCCGGAATTCGCGACCTTGCTGACCAATCAAGCCGATGTCAAGGCCGCGCTTGGCTGCGCAACCCAAGCCGGGCAGAGACGGCCAATCGCGGAGCAGAACTTCGAGCGCGGCGCGATGATCTGGGTCGCCGGCCCGAACGGGCGCAACGGCACAATCTATGTGATCGTCGATGACGAGGCGCGCGGGCAAACCACCTGGCAAGTCTTCGAAGATACATGGCAGGAGGGCGACCCGGCCGACAGCGGCGATGAGACTCCGCCATCGGGGCGCTACGAGCCGCAGCGTGGTTTTGGCAAGCTGTGGTACGCCAATAAAGACGTTTCCAATGCGCTCGGTTGGGCCAAAGAACAACAAGAAACCGGCGGCAGCGGCGTGATCCAACGCTTCGCGAATGGCCGCATGCTCAATAGCGACCTAGGATTCGGCGATGGCCCGTCGATCTATGTGATGTATCAGGATGGGACGTTTTTGGTGTTTAAGGCGCCATCATAGTGTGTAATGGTTCGTAAGTTCAGCGCACAAGTATCCCGGTAGTACAAAGCGACGAACGTGCTAATGGATGCGCTAACCTTGCGTAACATTATAGATAGCTCCCTATGACCCATCCAGCTTCTTCCATATCGACACCATCTCTTGACGAGCTGCTCAGGGCACGAATTCATGGAGCGATAAATATTGCCGGTATTCGTTACCAGCTTCTGTACTCATTACTTCGTGTGTTTGACCTGTACCAGAATGAAATTGCTGGCGAAGTTCGATTTGAAGGGTTGGAGGACCTTGATCGGAAAGGCTTTCGACAGGGTGACACATATTATCAGGTGAAGCGGTCACGGTCTGAACAAGGATGGGGATGGATCAATCAGCAAGAAGTATTGGACCACTTCATTGAGGTCTATAAGTCGGACCCAGATGCTCGGTTCGTCTTAGTGACGAACTTTACGTTCAAGGGTCAACTCAAAATTCTTGCCGAGTTTTGTTCGGGACGGCTAACCGCACTGCCCTCGGATGTGCGGAGCCAAATGCACAAGATTGCTCAACGGAAGCATCTGGATAAAGGAAAAGTTGATGACTTACTGACCCGCGTCTCCTTTGAGCATATTCAGGAGCCGAATTTAATAGACCACCTTCGTCAAGCTATAATTCGTTCCCTACAGATCGAAACACGCAATGAGGACCTTTATCTCCTGCAACTTTTAGGCTGTGCGGTAACATGGGCAACCGAGCGCGTATCTGTTCGCAGGCAGGATGTGGAAGCCGAGAAATTTCGTGTTCAGGATTGGATAAGTCAAGGTGTTGTCAGTCTGGCAGTGCGGGATAGGCTTATTCTACCACTTACCTTTACACCAAGCAGTACAACAGCAGACTACTACGAGGGGAAGCGCGCACGGCCAGATCATATTGCTGCCGCACTTGATGCACCACGTCCTGCCTGGCAAGCAGCAATCGAAGAGACGTTACACCGGGTAAAGGCATGTATCATTCGAGCATCAAGTGGTCAGGGCAAATCGACACTAATGTACCGCTATGCCTTTGACCATTTTGTCCGGGACGCAGTCTATAGATTACGTACTTGCCTGACTGAAGAACACGTTGGTCAGTTAACGGAGTATCTTCGTAGTCGTCTGATGCTGGGCGTGCCTCTGCTTGTCCTGGTCGATGATCTGAGCTATTCAACGCGCCTGTGGTATCAGGTTGCCACAGAGTTAGCCAACGAAAAGGTGACTTTTCTTGTTGCAGCACGGGAGGAAGACTGGTATCGATACGGCATTGGCATGAGTGGGTTTGTGTGGGACATTATTGTACCAGACCTGAGCTTACAAGAAGCCCGAGACATTTTTCGCTATTTTGAGCAGCGCGGCAAAATAGCCCCTGGTGTCCCATCTGCTGCATGGGCATATGAGCAGGTAGCTGGCCAAAGATTGCTCATAGAGTTTGTCTATCTCATCACACACGGTCAGATGCTTGCGGAGCGCATCACTGAACAGATTAAGGCGATGCGGGGAGAGGACCCATCGAAGATTGAAATATTGCGCCTGATTGCAACTGCAGAGGTCTATGGTTCGCGGGTACCGCTGACCGCGCTGCTAACTCATCTCCAGTTTCGCGATGACCCACAAGCAACTTTGCAGTCGCTAGAGCATGAGTACATTGAATACTCAGGCAATGAGTGTGAAGGCCTGCATCCCATCCGCTCACAGCATATTGTAACGGTCTTGCACGACCCGCTACCCACAGAGCGGACACTGGCGCGTATGATTCAATTGCTCGATCCTCCAAACTTGGCAACACTCGTTGCCAACGTATTTGCGACGACCAGTCTTTCTCTGGATTACCTCGTGCAACCTATGGTGGAGCGGTGTCGCTCCTTGCCGCTTGCGCTGCTGCACACGATCGTGGAGGCGCTATTTATTGCAAGCGAAAATAGCTATGTCCAGGCGCACAAGCAACTCTTTGATCAGGCAGTAGAGCGGGCAGGCTTGTCCTCACTCCTGCTGCTGTCGTCCTCGACACTTCCAAGAGGGGATTTGCGGACGGTACAAGAGTTAGCAGACTTGTTTCCAGACCGGCAGAACATTCAATTCTTAAACGGGCTCCTGCCGCAGTTCCAATCAAGAACCGCGCTCAACTCTCAACAATTTGTCCAGGCGGTTCTGACGGGTATTGTGAGTACATTGGCCATCAATGACCCTGTGAACATAGCAGATATCGCACAGTTAAGCATTTGGTGCCAGTTCTTCAATGTTTCTGCGCCGGCGCTTGATTCTTACTTTGATAGTGATAGGTGGGAAGTAGCGGTGTTCCAGAGCGATGGAAATACTGTCTCCATATTCCTTGATGCGCTCTACCATCGGCTGCCCTCCCGCCACGAGCGCTTTGTACGGGCGCAGAAGCAGCGACTGTTCAATCATTTTAAGCGCTCGTTTGAGACACTAGTGGTAGAAGAGAAGGATACCGAGATCCTCTCTATTGAGTTCATTGTCAACGAATTGGGTGGTGAACCGGCAAATGATCAGGCTGTCTCACGGTTACAGCAGCTGCACCGTTGGTTTCCGTCCTATGGGCAATATCACTCCCAAGGGATTTATCCATCGACAGCTGGAGAAATACCCCCAGTTGATAACTCGCGCAAAACTATGGCTGGTGAGACGCTCACTATGATGCTTCATGCCGCACATAATATGGTCTACACGCGGGTTGTCGAGGAACGGTATGCGCCGCGTCTTGCATATGAGTGGGCGCAGCAGTGGCACACTCTTCGCCATAAAACCCTGTCATTTGTCCGTGCGCTTATTACCTTCTTTGAACGTCTCTATCAAGGACAACGCGCTCTTGGGCGAGAAATCGATGCTGGTATCATCGAAGTGGATAAGCTGTTTCGCCAGTCGCCTGAATTACCAACACGCTTGGCAACTGTCTATAAGCCGCAGCAGAAAGCAATCAATGACTGGGCCGCATCCATGCACGCCTTCCTTCAGCAATTAGCTGAGCACGATCCGCACGATATGCAAAACCACCCGGCGTTTCTGATGCGCCTCAATCTGAAACAAGCAATACAGAAACTGCCAGCCATGCAGCAGGCGTTTGATGCTATCTTTCAAGTTGAGGTCGACCACTTCACGATGCGCGCGTTAGACCAGCAAGAAGCAGAAACGTATCAGTATCTCCGCGATATTCTTGTGTTCTGGTTTGGAAGTCAACAGCGGCACGTGACGAGTGTACGTCAGGCAATTCAAGAATGGCAGACAGTGGAGTGGAGTAAGTATGCTGCTAAGGTGGCAGCAAGCCTTGCACCTCTGGCTGAGGTAGGCATGTCATATGTCTACCCAACCAAGCCCCTTGATGAGCATTACTATGACAGCATCTGCATCGGCTACGGTGTGATGGACTTCCAGCAGCAACTCTTACAGTTAGAAATTATTTGTCGTACTATCGCAACTCTTGATATTACATATACCTTCCTTTATCTTGTCCCGGTGATAGGCAACCGGCAGCACGGGGCAACAGTGACACGCATTGAACGGGAGACAATTCAAAAGCTTGTGGCAGGCGAGATCATAACGGAGGGTGTCTATCCTGTGTCGCCGCCAGAAGGATTGACAGATGTTCTACCGGACCTTGATGTTACGCCGATTTCTGAAACCGAGATAACCAATCGTCTTGGCGTCATTTGGATACACCTGATGATTGTGCGAAACATGCTCTACTTCGCCCGCACTCGGTTGAACATAGCAATCGAGGAAGAAGCCGCTCTGCTCGCGCAATACGAACGAGAGGCCTCGAAACGTGCAGAGGAAAAACAGGCAACGTACATACAGCTTATGGAGGAGGCGCTGGCGTTTGAGGAAACAGGGCAAGCGCGGAACGAGTGGATTGTGTTCTGGGCGCAGGTGAACCAAAACGTTCAGACCCTCATCGATTTTCAGGATATACCGAACGAGTATATACCACAGCCGGCAATACAAATCACACATCTGGATCAGCTCCTCCAGCAATACATGAATAAAAAGTACTTAGGAATGACGTAACTGGAGAGTTGCGAAACGAGGGGAATACGTGCGGTGGATGGTAGGGGAGGGAAAGACGATGATATCCACCAACCCCAGTGCGATTAGGTCGCGACAATCGCTGACCAGACGAATACGAGGCCAACCATTGCCCCCTATTCCGCTGTTGCTTCCTTATCGCGACGCGTATCCAAGAACTTGACCTCCTCAGCAACCGCCTTGGTACGCCAGTGCTTGACCTAGTGGTCGTCCTCCCATTGGCGTGTCTGGTTACGACCCTCGATATACATCAAGCTGCCTTTATGCAAGAATTGAGTGCAGGCCTCGGCAAGCTTGCGCCAGGCCACCACCGTGTGCCACTCCGTCTCTTTGTGTACCTGGTTCTCGCCGTCGCACCAGGTACACCATGTTGCTACCGACAGTGTTGTCACGCCGTCGCCCTGTGGTGTGTAGCGCATGTCTGGGTCCAACTCCACAGTGTACGCCAGCCCAGACGGGGTCATGGACGCTAGGCAGCAGTTTTTCACAAAATAGTACGATACATAAGCTGTGGTATAATACCAAAATACGAACATGTGTTCGGCTCCTTTGCTGCATTCGGGGGACCTATGGCAGTACGAACTGGTCTCTACCTTCGGGTATCAAGCTTCAACAAGTCCGCAGGGCTAAGCATTCCTTCACAGCTTGCTCGCCTTCGAGAAGACACCGAACGCGCCAGTGAGGTCGTTGTTGAAACTTTCGTTGACCAAGCAAAGACTGGTACGTCAGCCAAGAAGCGCCCGGAATATCAACGGCTCCTCCAATGGGTGCGCGAAGGTCGGCTGGATAAAATCCGCATCGAGAGTGTGGACCGGGGTCACAGAAATGAGCTTGACCGCCGCGAGTTCGAGCGTGAACTTCAGAAGTATAGCGTCATTCTTCAGTATGCTGGCGAGCAGGAGAAGACACCGCCTGCCGTACGAAATTTGAACCGGGCCATTCGCGGTGCTGTTGCAGAGCTTGAAGCGGGGCAAGCCAGCGAGCGGGTGTATAAACGGCTCTTGTTCAAGTTTCAGCGTGGCGAATGGGTCGGTGGGCGCACACCCTATGGTTTGCGACTTGATGGCAAAGGCTGGGTCGAGCCAGACCCAGAGACCTACCCGGTGCTGCTGTATATCCTGCGCCGGCGCGGTGCAGGCGCAGGATATGGTAAGATAACCGACGAACTGAATACGGGCATCTCAATTGATGATGAGCCACCGTTTGTACCAGAGACTCCGATGATGCGGATGTGGAAACGACGGCCTGTCATTATTCGGCAGAACCCTGAAACGGGCGAGTTCCTCGAAGAAGCACGTGAGCGGCCAAAGGGTCTGTGGCATCGAGCAACAGTGCGGCGCATTTGCGAAGCAGCTGTTAATGGTGTCTACGCTGGGATTGTCGATTGGGGTGCTGTAAGCACAAGGTTTGCTGATGACTCGGATGGCAATCCAAAGCAACGGCATATTCACAACACGGGCAAACCGTTTGTGCCAGAAGATATCCTTGATGCAGTACGTGCTATTGAGGTTCCTCTTATCGAGCGGCGTGGCCGTAAGCCAAAGTATCAGACGTACTTGGTCAAGCCAACATGTGGCCTGTGCGGTGCCCCGATGGGAGGCGCTGCCGTCAGCCAAATCTGGAAGAGTCGCCGCGATGGAACACCCAAACGCTACTCCTATCGGCGCTACATCTGCACCAGCAACACCAGTTACAGCCAATGTAAGGCGCAGCGTCAGGATGCCACCTATATCGAGCAGTATGTTATTGAGCGGGTGAGTGAGCATCTGCAAGTAACATCGCCCGCTGAACTTGCCGCGGCAGTCGAAGAAGTGGCACAGAAGGTGAAAATCTCACTTGAGCGCGGTCTCCAAGATATATTGGCGCTTATCCAAGATGCTGAGTACCGGCGCGACCAAGCGCTGGATGTACTGATGCGACACGAAGGACATATCTCGGAGCGTCTCCAAGAGGAGTATATTCGCCGTTCCGAAGATGCCGTGCAAGAGGTCGATAGCCTGGAAGGCAAAAAGCGAACCCTCGAGGCAGGACTGATACGGTTGGAGGATGACCTGTGCCGAGTGCGCCTCAATATATTGCAACCACTGGCCGATGCAACACTGTGGACAGATCCAGAGCAGCGCGAGGTGCTTAAGCGCGCGCTTGCCCTGCTTGTGAAAAAGGTTGTTGTGTATCCAGCACCACATGGAGCCCGACCAGAGCGCATTGACGTGGAGTTGGCAAGTGTTACCGAACTTCTTTAGTAAGGTTTTTAAGGAAATGGGATATTACGACGACGTCTACGAGATCGTCAAGCGCATCCCGCGAGGGAAAGTCAGCACCTACGGGCGGATCGCCAAGATCACGCCGGTGCCGCGCGGCGCCCGTGGTGTCGGCTGGGCTTTGGCCGGCCTGGGGCCCGAGCAGGCGCGCGATGTGCCGTGGTGGCGCGTGATCAATGCGGCCGGGCGGATCAGTAATGAGTTCAACGCCGTGCTCCAACGCGAGCTGCTCGAAGCTGAGGGCGTCAGATTCGACGATCGCGGTTATGTCGACTTAGAGCGCTTCCTATGGCAGGGAGAATAGACCACTCACGCGTCCAGGATCTCGCGTACCTTGCGTGCGAGGGTAGCCGGCGAGAACGGCTTGTGCAGAAAAGCGACGCCAAGATTATGTCGGCCGTGGCGCACGATCGCGTTGTTGGTATAGCCCGAGATGAACAGCGTCTTGATGTCAGGCGAACGCTTCAGTATCTCCTCGGCCAGCGCCTTCCCGCTCATCCCCGGCATCACTACGTCGGTCAGCAGCAGGTGGATCGATCCAACCGGTCGCGCCCCGGCGATCGCCAGCGCTTCGTCGGGATGCGCCGCCTCGAACACTGTGTAGCCGTGCTCGCGCAACACACGCGCGGCCAGCTTGCGTACGGCCGCCTCGTCCTCGACCAGCAGGATCGTCTCGGCGCCGCGCGGTGCCGCGCGCGGCGCCTCAGCGTGGGCCAGGCGCTCGGCCGGTTCATCGACACGCGGCAGGTAGATTCTAAACATTGTGCCGTGGCCCGGCTCGCTGTAGACTCAGATATTGCCGCCGTGCTGCTTCACGATGCCGTAGCACATCGCGAGGCCCAGGCCCGTGCCGCGCCCCTGCTCCTTCGTGGTAAAGAAGGGCTCGAAGATCCGCTCGCGCACCTGCGCGTCCATGCCGACGCCGGTATCGCTGATCGCCAGCAGGGCATAGCTGCCGGGGACGACGCTGAGGTTTTCGCGGGCGTACTCCTGATCCAGAGTGACGTTGCCCGTCTCAATCGTGAGCTTGCCGCCACGCGGCATCGCGTCGCGCGCGTTGACGGCCAGATTGACGATCACCTGCTCGATCTGGCCGGGGTCGGCTTTGACGCTCCAGAGGCCGGGCGCTGGCAGAGTCTCCAGCGCGATATCCTCGCCGATTCATCGCCAGACTCAACATATACGTCAACAGCAGCCAGCGCCGGCCTAACAGCAGCCCTGCAAGAGCAATCGCCAATACCAACACAAGCGACATCGCGCCGCCGGCCTCGACCCCCGGACCGAGCAGGGCGGATGCGGCCGCGAGTAACAGGAAATCGGCTAAATCCGCGTCCTATTCCTCTGCCTCGGCCGGCACCGTCGGCGCGCCGGCGCGGCGGGTCAATTTCAGGCGCGAGCGCACCTGCTCGACCTGGGCGATCGCGGTGCGCACCTCGGCCAGCCACTCGGCATGCTCTGCGGCGAACGCGCGCACGGCATAGGCCAATGCCGAACTGCGCGTATCGGCAACGCCGGCGGCGACCAGCGTATCGAGCACATTGCGCTCGGCACGGCCCAGCCGGGTCATCACCGGGGCCGAGCGGGTCGTAAACAGCGCCTCAGTTTCGCCCACGCGCATACCCCAAGCAACCGGCCGGCCGAACTCCTTCTGCAGCTCGCGCGCAAGTTTCATGCGCAACATACGGGTCTCTTCGCGGCGCTGCGCGATCAGCTGATACTCCGCCTGTCGGCGCTCGTCGCCCGTGAGGTCGGCAGCAAAGCCCGCGGCAACGATTGGCACCATGATCACAACCTCGTCCTCGTAGGCGGCGATCTCTGGCACGCCGGCGAGCAGATTCGCGGGCAGGCGCTGCTGAATCCAGCTCTGCAGCTCGGTTGTGTTCATGGGCGTATCTCCAATGAACCGTCGGCTTCTGTCTCGTCTACTTGGTTGATTATACTCTACTTGATTACTCGATTACAAACAGGCCCATTTGCGCCAGCCGCCGTTTCTGCTACAATGCCAGCCGATGAGTTGATCGATGAGATTCTTCCCTACGGCCAGAATGACAGTGAATGGCGTTGATGATCAGCGCTTCCTATACCATGCTGAACGAAGTTACGCTCCCTCACCGTATGACGCTGTGTTGCTGCTGTGTCGAAACAATTCGATCCTTCCCTGCAGTCAGAATGACAATGAAACGCAATGACGCTCAGTCCTTTGTGGCAGCAGACCGAGGATCGGGCGAGTTTCGTTAGAAATCCATGACCAACGCAACTGTACCGCCGCCCGCAATTGATCCACAGCGCGAAGCCGAGCTGATCACACGGATCGACCATTGGCTGGCGCATATGACCTGGCGCCCCGACTTTGCGCGCTGGCGCGAGGGCCGGATCTGGCAGGAGCGCCAGCAGGGCGAGCGCTTGCGCTTGATCGAGCGCTACGGCGGCCCGCTGGCCGATCGGCGCATCCTCGACCTCGGCAGTGGGATGGGTGGGGCCAGCGTAGCGTTGGCGCTGGCCGGCGCGGCGCCGCTGGCGTTCGAGTACAATCGCGCCTACTGCGATATCATTAAGCTTCGCGCGGCGCGCTACGATCTGCATCTGCCGGTGGTCAACGGCGCAGGCGAGCGCCTGCCGTTCGCCGATGCCAGCTTCGACCTGGCAATCGCCTGGGATGTCGTCGAACACGTGCAGCACCCCACGCTGCTGCTGGCCGAGCTAGCGCGGGTTCTGCGGCCCGGCGGGCGCGCGCTGCTGACGATCATCAACCGCTTTGCCTACCGCGACCCGCACTACCACCTGCCGCTGCTGAACTGGCTGCCGCGCCCGCTGGCCGAGGTGATTATCGAGCGGCGCGGGCGCAGTAAGGGTGGGTCGGATTTCAGCGACCGCCAGAAGCTCTCGGAGATGCACTATTTCACCATGGCGAGATTTCGCAAGCTAGCGGCGCTGCACGGCTTTCACGTCGGCGACATCCGCGAGGATCGGGTGCGGCGCGGCGAAGGCACTGCCGGCGGGCTCAAGGGCCAGGCGCGCGACACGCTGCGGCGCATCGGGCTGGCACAGATCGGCTATATCGCCTATCGCGCGCTGTTCCAGGGAACATATGAGCTGCTGCTGGTGAAGGAGTGAGTTTTGGCGGAAGCCGTACCAAAACAAGCGCTCGAACAACCAAGCCTACAGCGTGAGCGTACAGGCATGCTGGCGTGGCCCGGCGTCGGTGCGCGCCGCTGGCTGCCGCCGCTGCTGCTGGCGCTGGCGACCATCCTGGCGCTCGCGGCGGCGTACTCAGTGCGGCCATTCATAAAGATTGACCTGGGCGATTATCTGGACACGCCCTACCTGCCGTATACGCGCGACCGTGACCCGGCCAGCGCCGATTTCTATGCCCGCGAGGTCGGCCCAATCGGTGCGGATCAAACGATCGACTGGCCTGCAACGCAGACGATCCTCGAGATCCCCGGCAACCGCCAGGGACTTTGGCAGGTGACTGTGATTGGCGACGATCGGCCCGACGGGATTCGGCTGAAAGATTATACGCTTTCGGCCAATGATATCCGGCTGTGGCTCGCGCGGAGCAGTTCCAGCGAATTAGTGCTAGTCATCCCGCCCGCGATCGCCGCTGCCGACACGATCCGGCTGCGGCTAGAGCCTGGGCTGGTCGGCGACCCAGCCGCGCCGGCGGGCATCGCGAAGCAGATCAAACTCGCGCCGGCCAATACATATCGTTGGACCAGCGGCAGTAGCACGATCAGCCTGCCGGGGTTGGGCCGCGGCGACTGGATTGTCACGCTCAAGGCGGCGCTGCAACATCCCGATCGCTCTCCGCTCGACGCGACCATTACCGCAAATGGCACGCCGATCGCGCGACTTCCGGATAGCGGGCCGCGCCAAATATCGCTGCTGGTGCCGGCCGATCTCGTGCCGGACGGCAGCCTGACGCTCGGCATTACCTCGAACACCTTCAAAGATCCGCGCGACCTGGGCGTGCTACTCTACGAGATCAATATCGCGCCAGCCGGCCCGCGCGCGATCGTGCCGCCGCTGCTGTACCTTGCCTACGCGCTGGTCGTTGCACTGTGCCTATATTTTTGCCTACTGCGGCTCATTCAGCGGCCGCTTCTCGCGGCGCTGGCGGCGCTGGCGCTCGTGCTCGGCGGCGCATGGGCGCTCGCGGCGGCGCGTTACCCAAGCGCATTTATGCTGCCGCGCCTGGCCGGGCTGGCGATTTGGAGCGTGGTGTTGCTGTTGGCGCTGGAGCGCCTGGTGACGTGGATCTTCGCCAAAGCCGGCGCGCCGCTGAGCGATTGGCTGCTGCGCGCGCTGCTGCTGATCTTCTTCGTAGGGTATTGGATCAAGGCCGGCGGTATGCTGTACCCCTATTTCGTAGGCATCGATATGAGCCTGCAAATGGCCTGGGCGCGGCGGATCTTCAGCGGCGAGTTCAGTTTGTTCTACGGCACCAACAACCCGATGAACGAGCGCACCATGCCAACCGCCGAATGGGGCACGAACCGGCCGGTGATCCCCTACTCGCCCTGGTTTCATATCTTCGCCGGCTCATTTATGCTGCTGCCGCTGCCCATGGTGCTAGCCGGCCATATGTTCAGTGCGCTGGTCGATACCAGTCGCGTGTTCCTGATCGGCCTGCTGGCGCGCAAGGGCGGCTTCTCCGAGCGCGAGGCGCTGTTCGCGAGCTTGCTCTACGCGATCACGCCGGCGACCTTCCTGCTGCATTCGTGGGGCAACTTGCCGACGACCTTCGGCATTTGGTGGACACTGGTGACGACCGTGTTTATCGTCACGGCGTATCGCCGGCTCGACCAGCCGGGGCCGTTTATCGCGCTGACGCTGCTGCTCACCGCTACGATGCTGATCTACACGGTGATGGCGGTGTTCATGGTACTATTCCTGGCGCTGCTGCTGCCGGCACTCTGGCTGATCGAATCCACGAAGAGACACAAACGAAATGATATGAAGCAAACTATTCGTGAAACTTCGCATGCCTTCGTGGATCCAACTCCTGGTTCGCGCCGCCCGGTCGTGGCGATCGCGCTGGGGCTGCTTGCCGCCGGGCTGCTCTCGACGTTGATTTACTATGGTCAATACATCCCGCTGGTCATCCAACGCACGCTGCCATATTTCTTTGGCGGCGTGCCGGGCCAGCAGGTCGGCATTCAGAATCACCAGCCGTTTCTCGAATATCTGGCCGAGTATATCCCGCGCCTAGGCTACACCGCGCGGCCAGTGATCTTCGGGCTGTGGATTCCGCTTATTCTGGCGTTGGTGGGCCTGCTGCGGCTGCGGCGCAGGCGAGTGCTGGCGCTGATGCTGGCGTGGGCGGCGGTGACCGTGCTGTTCACGATCGCCGGTAGCCGGATCTCGATGGTCGATAAGCAGATCTTCTATTTTATGCCAGCCATGATGCTGCTGGCCGCGCCGGTGTTGAACTGGCTGTGGGAGCGCGGCATCATTGGCCGCCTCGCCGTCGGCGGCGCCTATCTGTTCACCTTCGCGGTCGCACTGAATCTGTGGATCGAGCGGATCGCGAACACTCGGCAGTGATGGCGCCTTTCCAAATACTAACCACGTGGGCGTGAACATTGGACCACCACGGATTAAAAACCTCTCGTATCGAACGTTTTTCGTTCGGCGAACGAAAAACGTTCGATATGACGAAGAAAAATCCGTGTTTTGCAAATGACCGAATAAGTCTGATGATCTATCTCCGAGCCTTGGAGCCTTGGTGGTTATGACTAGTTTTACATGAAAATTGCACTCTATAACCTAACCACTACCACCAAGCTCGGCGGAGTCGAGAGCATCGTTTGGGACGTGGGGCAAAAACTAGCCGAGCGCGGCCACGACGTGATACTGTTCGGCGGCAAGGGCAAGATCTATCGAAACAGCTCGAGTGTTCAGGTACGGCGGTATCCCTACATCGCGCGCGAGACATGGGGCCGTATGCCCCTACTGCGCAAGTCGCTGAACTTGCTGAAGCTGCTCGAGCGCCTTTCGATGGCCGCGTCGGCGCTGCCGGATCTCATGGCCGGCAAGTTCGACATCGTGCAGGTGGTCAAGCCCTACGACTTTCCAGTGGGCGCACATGTGCGCTACTACGGTGGCGCGCGCATGGTCTACAACTCACACGGCACCGATTTCTTCCCCGGCGATATCCTGTTTCGCCGCAGCATCGACGGCGCGTTCGCATGCAGCCGCTACAACGCAACCATGGTTGAGGCGCGCTACCACATCCCAATCGGCGTCTCGTACAACGGCTACGATGCGGAGTTATTCCGCCCGCTGCCGCCCGACCCAGCGCTGCGCGCGCGCTACGCGCCCGACGGAGCGCCGCTGCTGCTGTATGCCGGGCGACTGGTCACCTTCAAGGGGCTCGATCATCTGCTCGACGCCGTGGCGCTCTTGAACGGCGTGCCACAAGAACGGGTTTTTGCCGAACGCACCGACAGGGAGACTGGGAGACCAGGAGACACGAGACACGAGATGCTGGACGAGAAACTGAGTACCGCTGGTCTCTGGTCTCTGGTCTCTGGTCTCCCAGTCTCCTTATCTCCCCGTCTCATCCTGGCCGGCGAAGGTCCGCACCGCGCGAATCTGGAAGCGTGCGCCGCGCGGCTGGGCATCGCTGATCGCGTGCGCTTCCTTGGGCCGGTACCGCACACCGACCTGCCTGCGCTGCATGCGATCAGCGACATGTTCGTGATGCCGAGCACCGACCACGAGACCTTCTGCCTAGCTGCCTGCGAGGCGATGAGCTGCGCGCGGCCAGTCGTCGCCTCGCGCATCGGCGGCCTGGTCGAGGTCGTGCGCGACGGCGAGACCGGCCTCCTGGCGCCGCCGGCCGACCCGACCGGGCTGGCTGCGCACATTGGCGCGCTGCTGGGCGACCCAGCGCTGCGCGTGCGCATGGGCGTGGCCGGGCGCGAGTGGACGCTGGCGATGTTCACCTGGGAGCATGTGATCGCGCGGATGCTGGCGTGCTACGAGCAGGTGTTGGGGGCGTAAAACCGCCAAGACGCCAAGGACGCCAAAATGGCATATAATTTTGAATCTCTTCGCGCTCTTGGTGTCTTGGCGGTTGAACTATGCTTTGCCAACCCGGCGGCGTAGCCGTACAACGAATTGCCGAGTAACTTCCCGGTCGCGATCCTGTAAGCGTTCTTGCAGCTCAAGCGCTTGTTCGGCCAACGCCAGCGCTTCGTCATAGCGCCATTCCGCCTCCAACACGCGCGCCAAGCCGTGCTGGGCATAGGCGAGCAAGTCATCGCGTCGAATGGCCCGCGCGAGATTCAGCCCGCGCTCGTACCATGCGCGCGCTTGAGAGGGACGGCTGCGATCCAACGCCAGCAGGCCCAGGTTATTGGCGCAAATTGCCTGGTGTTCTTGGCTGCCAAGTTGCTCGGCGAGTTCCAGCGCATGCTGATAGTAGCCATCCGCGCGATCGATCTGTTTGAGGCGCTGGGCGACCTCGCCCAGATCACACAAAATCGTGATCTGATTGGCCGGAATCTTCACCTCGCGATACAGCGCCAGCGCCTCGACAAACAGCCGCTCGGCCGCCGCCAGATCGCCGCGCTGCTCGGCCACCAGGCCATGCAGGCGCAATGCCGCTGCTCGGTCGCGGCGGTTGCCGGCCCGCTCCATTGCCTCAGCCATGCGATCGGCCCACATGGCCGCGCGCTCCGACTCGGCCCGCCCATAGTAGACCCAGGCCACTTGGTAGGCGCGCCATCCGGCCGACTGCCAACCTTCCAGCGCGCAGGCTGCCTCGTAGGCCCACTCGCCCAGCCGCAGCAACTCGTCCCAATAGTTCCGAGACTGCAAATAATCAAACAGCGACTTGGCCAGGTCGTTCAGCATGCGCGCCGCGTATGGGTCTTTGAGCGGGCCAGGCAGCCCCGACAGCTCGTGCAGCGTAATCGCCGCCGCCTCCAGCTGAGGCCATTCCAGATCGAGCTGGTCGAATGAATGCGGATCGGCGCTATCGCCCCGATACGTTGTGGCAAAATCAACCCAGTAGCGCACTGCCCGGCGCTGCGCCTGGGCGTCGAGCTGACCTTGGCTCAACGCGGCGCGCGCAACCTGATGAGTTTGGCCTAGTACGGTCCGCGCGTACGTACGCGTCAGCGCATGAAGCGCGTAGCCGCCCTGAGTTCCCTCATCGACCAATGCCAGCCTCGTCAGCCGTTCCAGGGCCTGCACGACCTCGGCTGGCGGCAAGCCGGTGGCATCGACAAGCGCTTCTGCACTGGCGGTACTGCGAAAGCCGATCAGCGCCGCCAGCACCACGCGATCGCTTTTCGCCAAGCCGTCGAGCGCATCGGCGAATAAGAATCGATACAGATCGCCAGAACGAACCGGGTCGCGCAAACGGCTCAGCACGGCATCCAAGCCGCATTCCCGTTGCGCCACGAGCCCAAGCGACATCCGCAATGCCAGCGGGTTACCGTCGACGATCTCATTCAGCTTGCGCCGAGCATCCACGCCGGCCTCAATCAGCGCGGCGGCGATGCGCGAATCGCGGCGGCTCAGGTCGTCGATCATCGCATCGGCATCGGGCCCGCTCATGCGCCCGAGGCGCACCTCAACCACACTTTCGCCGAGCCCTCGCCGGCTGGTGATGATCGCCTTGGCCGGTCCGGGCAGCCTGCGCAGAAATTCGGCGATCAGCAGGCGCTCTTCATCGATCAGCGATTCGAGATTGTCCCAGATCAGCAGCGTGCGGCGTTTTTGCAGGTCTGCCAGGAATGCCTGGCGACGGCCAGCCGCATCTGGAATCGCCGCGAGATCGCTATCGCCAAGCAGACGCAGAAACTCGCGCACAAAAGCGTCGAGCGAAGAATGCGCCAGCGTCTCTTCACGGATGCCCTGGTCTAAGTGCGAGCTGGTCTTAGCTGAAACAAACAGATACGCGTCGAACAGCTGGGCCGCGCGCGCCTGCCGCGCGACCTCGATCGCCAGCGCGGTTTTGCCAATACCGCCCATACCATCGATCAGCACGCCCCAACCACGCTCGTCGGGCGCAAGCGCCTCCAGGCAGCGCTCGATCTCGGAGCGCCGCCCAACAAATGTGGCCGTCGAATCGGGCAAATTGTCAGGTGGTGGTGCCACAGGAGCCGCTGCCATGGCATTATTATTCACTTGTGATCGATCGCGCTGGCTGGCCGCGAGCGGCTGATTGAGGGACAAAAGTTGGGCATCTGTCTGACCCTCTGATCGCTCAAGGTGAGCAAGGGGTTCCATGGGTGGCTCCTTCGAGATGTACTGTTTGTGCGACTGGCCCTGAGACTGTTCATTATAAAGATGTAGCGAAACACAATCAATCTCGAAAGATGTGCAGAAGATTACGTTTTACTTGGTTCGTCCCCTCCCGTCAGAACGCGGCCGAGTGCGTTCAGCGCGTGCTTTAAGATCGCGATTGCGGCTGGTACGGCGCGTCATGCGATATCGGCTATAATCGACGCATGACGCCAGCTGATTTCGCGAGCAGATCAATGCGATCATTCACCGACCAACAGCTATCCTTTCTTGCGGCGCAGCGCGTCGGCCGGCTGGCTACCGCCAGCCACACTGGCGCGCCGCATGTCATCCCTGTATGCTACGCCTGCGATGAAACGCGGCTGTATATTGCGCTGGACGCTAAGCCGAAACGTGTGGCGCCCACCCAGCTGAAGCGCATCCGTAATATCGCCGAGAATCCCCAGGTGGCGCTGGTGGTCGATCGGTACAGCGACGATTGGAGCGAACTGGCCTACCTGCTGATCGAGGGCAGCGCCAGCTTGCTGCCGCCCGACGACGCTGCCCATCACCACGCAATCGCTCTGCTGCGCGCGCGCTACTCGCAGTACATGGCCATGCCGATCGAGCTACAGCCCGTGATTGCGATCACGCCGCTCAGCATTAAGGCCTGGGGTGCGTTATAGCCCTCAAAATTCTTGGCGAGCCGACCCACGAATTTGGCGTTGCCGAACGTTTAACAGATATTAGAGACTCTGGTGAAACAATTATTTCTTTGAAAGTCCCGTAGCAACGACTAGCCGCTCACACCCAAAGGAGATTGGTCATGTCGGCTCCCACACAGATGACGCCTCAGGCGCCCAGCACGCCGCCAGCGAATTTGCCCCCCGAGATTGCGTATTTAGTCGAGAAGGCGCGACGACTTGACAATGGCCAGATGACCGGCGAGCAGCTGCTGAATCTGCTCGTCGCCGACGAGCACAGCGCCCAAATACTCGCGGCTGGGCCGCAACAAAACCAACGCGACGAGATCAACGCCGAGGGGGCGGAGGGAACCGTCGTCAGCTCGACCGGCACGCTCAACCAGTACTTTTTCAACGGCAGCATCGACGCCGTCGGCTTGCTGAACCTTATCCGCCCGCCTACCGCTGCCCCGGCAGCGCCACCTTCGAGCGCGCCACAAAATAGGACGGTCGAGGAGTATCGGCAGCAGATCCACGCGGTTTGCACACCGCCGCCAAAGTACCATTTCCCGCTGAGCTTTCACTTCGTGATGGCGACAGGCGCGCCGATTGAGCCGGCAACCAGCATTCCGATCGATCAGCTGATCCAGCGTATCGATCTGCTGAAGCCGACTCTGCTGCGCGGCTCGGCGGGATCGGGGAAAAGCACGGCCGTGCGGCTGCTCGTCGAGCAACTCACGCGCGATGCCCAGACGAGCATTATTCCAATCTACCTTGAGCTCCGCGGCCTGAAGCCAGATGATGCCGCAAGCCTGAACCAGAGCCTCGCCGAAGAGGTCGAGCCCGAGCTGTATATCGAGCCATTGCTGACCTGTTCGCCCATTCTGATCTCCACCGATCTGATCAAGCAGCTCGGCGATTGGGTTGCGTCGGTCAACGGCGGGCGGATCCTGGTGATTGCCGATGGGTTGAATGAGGTCTACGGCGAGAATGTCGCCAGCGCGATACTCAAGCGGCTGACATTGTATGCCACCAAGCGGAGCCTCACGACGCGCATCCTCGTCACCGATCGCACCACGCCGCGCGACGCGCTCACGGCGCAATGGGCCGTCGCCCGGCTGGAGCAGCTCACGGCGGAGGTGGTGCGCCAGCAGTTCCAGGTGAAGGGGATCGAGGGGATCTATAACGATCTGGGCGAATCCGATCGGACTCTGCTGCGGACGCCTTACTTTCTGGAATACGCGCTCGACCATAACACGGCCCGGCTGAGCTCGCCGACGGAAGCCATCGCCGGCTTCTTCAAGCGGCTGAATCCGGACGACAACGCGCTTGACCGGCTGAGCAAAGCGGCCTATGCGGCTTACGCGGATCATCACAGCTATCGATTCGACGTCGCGCACTTCAGCGATATCGTTGGTCTGGATACCTTCAGCGCGTTGGAGGACGAGGGCGTCATCACGCGCATCGCATCCGACCAGCCAGCGGGCGCGCCGGCCGGCGATCAGCACGCCGTGGCCGATCAAGTGCAGTTCGACCACCCGCTCAAGCACGATTACCTGGCGGCCAAATATCTCTCGCAGCACGACGACGAGTGGAACCCGATGGCGCTGGATGCGCTCAGCTTCGAGTCGAACTCCTTCGACGCGCTGTCGATGACGCTCGAGCTGCTGCGCGACGAAGAGCATGCCGACCATTTCGTCGAGCGCGTGCATAGCTGGAACTGGGCCGCCGCCTTCGTGTGTATCGCCAAAGCGATGCGGTATGGCAGCGGTCGGCACTCCCAGGAAATGCAGATGGCCGTGCTCGCGCTGGTGGTCGAGAAACTATTCGACCCAGTCCAGCAGACCCGCGATCGCGCGCGCGGCGTACTCGCGCTGTTCAAGCCCGATATCGCCGCGCCGTATGAGCAGGTGGGCGATCTGAAGGCGCTGTGCGCACTGGTGCAGCAGCAGGTGGCCGCCGAAGGCAAATTAGGCAGCGAGCTATGGTTCCCTCGCTGGCGCGATCTGTTTGTTCGCTTCGATAACCCGACCTTTAGCGAGCTGGATCTGAAGAACATCGTCGATACCAAGTCGATCATCGGCTGGACCGCCGCGAATGTCTTCAAGCGCTTCAAGCTCAGCGATATCGACGTTCGGCAGCTGTGCGCCTACTACGATGCCTGCAATGCCTGCGGTCAGGACGACTGGCTAGCCGGCATGATCCGCTGGCGCGTGGTACACGCGCTGGGCGCGACCGATACCCAGCCGGTGAAGGACTTGCTGATTGGGGTTCTGAGCCAGGATCCGTATCTCTGGGCGCGGATCGGCGCGGCCCGCTCGCTGGTCGAGATCGCGGCACTCACGGCGAACGACGATCTGCGCCAGGCCGTGATCACGACGCTGATCGACGCAGTCGATCACGCGGATGAGCGGACGCTGGTCGCCAAGACACTGCACGAGATCGGCCAGTCGGCCTTCTACCGCGACGCGCACGGCGACTGGGAACAGGCCGTCACGCCGCTAATCGAGATGGTCTGCAAGCGGGTGAGCGCATCCGAGCAGGATTGGTGGTCGGATCTGCTCGCCAGGTTCAAGGATTTCTGCCAGGAACAGGCGCGCCGGCAGGCGCCCGCCGCAAGCAACGGCAGCGCCTCTCCTATGCCTATGCCGGCGGTATCGCAGCCGGCGAGCGGCTAAAATATCTTGAAGGAGTATGTTTTATGGCATTCGACGCTGGTCACGCCCTCGTCATTGGCATTGGCGAATACCCGAGCGCACCGCCGCTGAACGTCGCGCAGATCACCGCACTCGACGCACAGCAGGTGGCCAAGGTGCTGATGGATGCCGGTTTCTGCGCGTACCCCGAGACGCAGGTCCGGCTGCTCAACAAGGAGCAGGCCACCCGCGCAAATATTCTGGCCGAGCTTGATCGGCTCGCCCAGACGACGAAAGCTGGCGATACGGTCTTCTTATTCTACAGCGGCCACGGCCTCAATGACGCCGACGGGCATTACAACCTGACTACCTACGATACGACGCTGGATGAGAACCACAAGGTCGTCGTCGGCGCCGGAATCTCCGAGCAGGAATTGCTCGACAAGATCAAACAGATCGCCGCGACACGGGCGCTGCTGGTCTTTAACGCCTGCCACTCCGGCGCGATCAGGCCGATGACGCTTGGCGACGACGCACCAGCCACGCTCAGCGCGAGCACAGGGCAGAACCTGCCTGAGCAACTGAGTACCGCGCTGCTGGGCGCCGGCGAGGGCCGTGTGATCATTACCGCCTGCCGCGAGACGCAGAGCTCGTACTTTGACCGCAGCGATCCGGCAACGTTGTTTGCGCAGACGTTAAGCAACGGCCTGCAGGGCATCGGCATCGCCAACCACAAGAACACGATCAGCCTGTTCGACCTGTATGAATACGTGTTCACGACGGTCAGCGAGTCGGCGAAGCAGCGCTGGTCGGTGGCGCAGGAGCCGGTTTTGACGATCTCGCAGGGCGTTGGGATCATGCCGGTAGCGCTCTATCAGGGCAAGAATCAGCCGATCGTCCTCGGCGAGGACGACGAGGAGCCCGCGCCCGATCTGAGCCGCCTGCGCGGCCAGGTGAAGAGTGTCGACCCGCAAGCCAGCCGGGCGGCGTTTCAGCAGGTGATGAGCGGCAAGCTCAATCTGGCGGCCGGCGGCGATGTCAAGAATAACACCATCACGCAGAATGATGTCGCCGGCCCTCAGACCAACATCGATCATAACCAGAACAATTCCACCGGGACGCAGAACATCGCCGGGCGAGACATTTATAATATGCCCCACTCCCAGGGCGCGGTGATCAACTCTTCCGGCGCGGTCCACCAGGAGTTCGTCACCATGGCCCCGCCAACGGCACCCGCAGCCGGCGGGAGCACGATCGCGGAGATCGTCGATCTGATCCGGCAGGCCGTCGCGCGGGCCCGCGCAACCGGCAATGGCGACCTGGCGGACGATCTGAGCGTGGTCGCAACAGACCTCGACCAGGCGATCAAAGCGCAGCAGGACGGCAAGACCGACCGGTATCACGACAAGCTGGCGGCGGCGCAGCAGGACATCGCCGCGCTCGCCAAGCAGGAACCGTCGCTCGCCACATTCGACGCGCTGCTGCGGCAGCTTGCCTAGCTGTCCTACGCTTATCCGTTGCGTATCCTCGCATTTTTTGTTGCCCATTTTGGCGGCGAAGCCTCCAAAACGGGCAACAACTATCATTCTTCGGGGGCGGCCGGCTACCCTTTGGGTGTCGCCCTCGAACCCCCACCAAGGCGACTTTAGCGTCACCCTAAGACTCAAACAATAATCGTTGCATCCCCACGCGGCAAATGCTATACTGGCTGCATCGCCAATCGATCGCCCGGCTCCGCGCCGGGTATGTGCGCTCTGCGACCGCCGACATGCCCAGACTCGAAGGCATCCTCGAACGTATCACCTTCCATAGCGAACAGGACGGCTACACCGTCGCCCGCGTACAGCCGCACGACAAGGGCTACCTGATCACGATCGTCGGCAAGTTATTGGGCGTGCAGGTCGGCGAATCGCTCGAATTAGACGGGCGTTGGGTCGACCACCCCGAGCACGGCCGCCAGTTCGAGGTCGAACGCTATCGCACCGTGCTGCCCGCCACCGTCGAGGGTATCCGCCGGTATCTTGGCTCGGGGTTGATCAAAGGCGTGGGCCCGGTGATGGCCAAGCGCATTGCCGAAACGTTTGGCGCCTCCACCTTGCATGTGATCGACAACGAGCCGCTGAGGCTGCGCGAGGTGCCTGGGCTCGGCCCGAAGCGCGTCGAGCGGATCATGCGCGCCTGGGAGGAGCAGCAGCAGATCAAGGCGATCATGCTGTTCTTGCAGGAACTGGCGATCGCGCCTGGCCTGGCGGTGCGCATCTACAAGCAATATGGCGAGCAATCGCTGAGCATTGTACAGGCCACACCCTACCGTCTGGCCGACGAAGTGTATGGGATCGGCTTCCTGACCGCCGATAAGATCGCACAGGCCCTCGGCATCCCGCACGACTCGCCGCAACGTATCGGCGCCGGCCTGCGCTATGCGCTCAGCCAGGCCACCGAAGATGGGCACTGCTTCTTGCCGTGGGACGATCTGGTCACTCGCGGCGTGGCGCTGCTTGGCGTCGAGCCGGCGCCGATCGCGGCAACGCTGGAGGCGATCGCGATCACCCGCGAGGTACATGTCGAAAGCTGGGATGGCCAGCGCCAGGTGTACCTGCAGCCGTTCTATCGCGCCGAGCGCGGCGTCGTCGAGCGCATCTACGACCTGCTCCAGACTCCATCGCAGATCGCGCCGTTCTTTCGCAATGCCAACTGGCCGCGCGTGTTCGAGTTTCTCTCCGACCGGCGCGGCATTACCCTGACCGAGCAGCAGCGCGAGGCGGTGCAGATGGCGCTCACCAATAAGGTCAGCGTGCTGACAGGTGGCCCGGGCACAGGTAAGTGCGTCCAAGGAGATACGCTCGTTGCGACCGATTGCGGTTTCATTCCGATCGCCGAGCTTATGCCGGAGGCGATGACCCCTGATACGACTTTGCCTATCTCCATTGGTGTCCACACACGCGACGGCGTGAAGCGGGCAACGCACTTTTACTACGGCGGCAAACAGCAGACGTTGAGAATTGTCACATCTGAAATGTATAGTATCGAGGGAACGCCGAACCATCGAATCATCGTAGCCACTGCGCGTGGACCGGAGTGGCAGCGACTCGATCAGTTGCAAGCGGGCGATTTTGTGGCGATGTTCCGGGCTACGCCGCAGTACGAGTTCGTGTTCGATACTTTTGCGTACTTCCTCGGGCTCTTCGTGGGGGATGGCAGTCGTCATGGTGCTGGCGAAAAGATCACTGGTGTTGTGATCACTACTGCTGACACGGAAATTTGGAAGTTTCTCGAAGAAGATATGCCTAAGATGAATTTTACTGTGAGCTATCGGCAATCGAAAGGTAAAACACGTTATTACCGAATTGGGCGTCTTAGGAAGCATGGTCGCGGCGGCGTCGTTGCGGTCATGCGGGAGTGGGGATGCAAACTGGTGACATGTAAAGAGAAATCCGTGCCTAGCAAGATTCTGCAGGGTACACTCTCGCAAAAGCGCTCGTTTCTTATCGGCCTTTATGACAGCGATGGTACGGTCGATAAAAGAGACGGTTCAATCGAATTAGGCTTATCCAATCTTAGCCTGCTCAAGACTGTCCAGATCATGCTTCTTGAGTTTGGCATTATTTCCGTGCTAAAAGCAAAGCCGCAGACGAATTCTTGGCGTCTCAGTACACGCGGCGACGATGCCCGTCTGTTCTACGAACGTATTGGCTTTAGAATTAGACACAAACAGGAACGTAGTAGTTGTCTTAGTAGTGTCTCGAATACTAATCTCGACGTTGTCCCTTGTTTGGATAGCGGCTTGCTGCGCTCGTATATCGCCCAAACTGGCAAGCACGATCGTCGCTGGTGGTGGAAGTGGAAGCGAGAAGCTAAAGGTGAGCGTAAACCACACCGCGATCGCGTCATTGCGTTGCTTAACACCTATAACACTGGAAGTAAGGAAGAGTGCATCATCCGTGAGCTGTGCAATCCAAACA
>WNFV01000439.1_pt1 | contig 55747 bp, 55 predicted proteins | sample 5400101 | NCBI WGS metagenome assembly WNFV01 (sample SAMN13153361, study PRJNA577476) | soil metagenome | isolation source: 115 cm soil or saprolite under grassland replicate 1 | place: USA:California | collected 2016-06-15
CGCACACGGCTCCGGAGGCCGCTGCTCTATCCGCTGAGCTACGAGGGCGGGACTGGCCAGCGTAGTCGCATCCTCTCTGATCATCCCCACAATCTCGACCGGTAGGATGCGCCGGATGCCCCCGAGCACCGTGCTGGTGGTCGACGACGATCCCGTGATCCTCAAGCTCCTCGAGGTCAACTTCGAGATGGAGGGCTTCACCGTTCTGCTCGCCCACGACGGGGAGGAGGGCGTCGCACTCACCCGCAGCGAGCGACCGGACATCGTGGTGAGCGACGTGATGATGCCGAAGATGAGCGGGCTCGAGCTCGTCGAGGAGTTGAAGAGCGACCCCGACACCTCATCGATCCCCATCATCCTGCTCACGGCCAAGGCCCAGATGGCCGACCTGCGAGCGGGCGTCGACGCCGGTGCCGACGACTACATCACGAAGCCGTTCGAGCCCCTCGAGCTCGTCCACCGGGTGAACCGGCTCATCGAGCCCAAGGCGCCCCGCACGTCGCGCCCCTGAGCGTCCGGGGCCCGCCGTGATCCGCGACACCCTTGGGGCTGCCGTCCGCGACGCGCTTGTCGCGATCGGTGTCGACCCTCCGGACTCGATTTCCCTCGAGCGGCCCACTCGCCTGGAGCACGGTGACTGGTCGAGCAACGTCGCGTTGGCCACGGCCAAGACCGCGGGCCGCAACCCCCGCGACGTCGCCGCCGCATTGGCCGACCATCTCAACGCGAATCGGCCAGCCCATGTCGAGCGGGTCGACGTAGCTGGGCCCGGCTTCGTCAACTTCCACCTGGCGCCTTCGTGGCTGCACGACGTCCTTCGTGACGTCGTGGTGGCGGGCGAGGAGAACTACGCCCGCATCGATTCGTCGGGCGGTGAGCGGGTGATGGTCGAGTTCGTGAGCGCCAACCCGACTGGTCCCATCCACGTCGGCAACGGGTGGTTCGCGTCCTATGGCGACTCGGTCGCGCGTCTCCTCGAGCGCACCGGGGCCGAGGTCACCCGCGAGTACTACGTGAACGACACCGGCGGACAGATCCGGCGCCTCGGCGAGAGCGTCCTCGCCCGCCGGGGAGGCTGGCCCGTACCCGAGGACGGCTATCCGAGTGCGTTCGTGAAGGGCTTGGCATCCGCGTACGACGGTCCCGAGGTCGCGGAGGAAGCCGGACGATGGGCGGCTGAGCGAATCCTCGCCTTCATCCGTCACCAGATGGCTGCGGTCCACATCAATTACGACGAGTGGTTCAGCCAAGCGTCGATCGAAGAGAGCGAGGCGATGGACGAGACGCTCGCCCTGCTCGAGGCCAGGGGCGTGCTCTTCGAGGAGGACGGCGCCCTGTGGGTGCGCACGGCTGACCACGGCGACCCGCGTGAGAAGCGGGTGTTGCGCCGGTCATCGGAGAAGGGCGGCACCTACACGTATCTGGCAGGCGACATCGCGTACCACCGCAACAAGTTCCTGATCCGCGGCTTCGACCGGGTGATCAACGTGTGGGGTGCGGACCATCAGGCCCAGGTGCCGAGCCTCGTCGCCGCGATGGAGGCACTCGGTGTCGAGCGGGGCCGGCTCGAATGCCGGATCGGCCAGATGGTCTCCCTGGCCGGCGGGCGCATGGGCAAGCGGCAGGGAAACGCGGTCGACCTCGACGACCTCGTCGACGACATCGGTCCTGATGTGATGCGGCTGCTGTCGTTGGTCACGTCGATCGATCAGGCGCCGACCATCGACCTCGACAAGATCCGCAGCGAGTCGAAGGAGTCGCCGGCCTTCTACGTGCAGTATGCCTACGCCCGCATCGCGTCGATCGGGCGGTTCGCGACGGAGAGGAGCGTCGAGCGGCGACCGCTGGCCGACACCAACCTCTCACTGCTCATCCACGAGCGCGAGCTCGAGCTGCTCCGCACGCTGTCCGACCTGCCCGAGGTCATTGCGCTGGCCGCGGCCGAGCGGGCGCCGCACAAGGTGACCACGTGGGTGCGCGAGCTGGCCGACCGATTCCACGGCTTCTACCACGACTGCTACGTGATCGGCGATGGCGTGAGCGCCGAGCTGACTCAGGCGCGGCTGTGGCTCGTCGAGGCGGCGCGTATCGGCCTCGCCATCGGGCTCGGGCTGCTCGGCGTGGCCGCCCCCGAGTCGATGTAGCGATGACGGCGCTCCCGAGCCATCTCCTCCCCGACACGGCGGAGGTGGACGACGACGGGCGACTCACCATCGGCGGGTGCGACGTGATCGCTTTGGCCGAGGAGCACGGCACGCCGCTGTTCGTCTACGACGAGGCTCACCTCCGAGCCCGGTGCCGCGAGGCCGTGACCGCCTTCCCCGACGGTGTCGCGTACGCCAGCAAGGCGTTCCTGTGCCGTGCGATCGCCGCGCTCGCCCACGAGGAGGGGATGCTCGTCGACGTTGCATCGGGCGGCGAGCTGCACGTCGCGTTGGCCGCCGGCGTGCCGGCGGAACGCCTTGTCCTCCACGGCAACAACAAGAGCGACGACGAGCTGCGCGAGGCCCGCGCCGCCGGCGTCGGCACGATCGTCGTCGACAGCTTCGACGAGCTCGACCGCCTCGGCCGCCTCCACGCCGAAGACGGGCTCGTGCCCCGCGTCCTGGTGCGGGTCACCCCCGGCGTCGAAGCCCACACCCACGACTTCGTGCGCACGGGCCAGGTCGACTCGAAGTTCGGCTTCGGGCTGGCGGCGGGAGACGCGGCCCGCGCTGTGGCCCGCGCCGGCGACAGTCCCGCGGTCGAGCTCGCTGGTGTCCATATGCACATCGGGAGCCAGGTGTTCGTCGCCGACTTCTTCCACCAGGCGATCGAGGTCGTCGCCCCCTGGCTCCGCGACCTCGCGCTGCCAGAACTGTCGATCGGCGGCGGCCTCGGTGTCGCGTATGTCGCGGGCGAAGAAGCGCCGACGATCACGGAGTGGGCCACGAGCGTGCGCGACGCCTGTGCCGCGGCCGGCATCACCAGCCGGATCACGGCCGAGCCCGGACGCGCGATCGTCGCCGCGGCCGCAGTCACGCTCTACCGGGTGGGCACCGTGAAAGCGCTGCCCGGCATCCGCACCTACGTGTCGGTCGATGGCGGCATGAGCGACAACCCTCGGCCCGTCCTGTACGGCAGCGGCTACGAAACCTTCCTGCCTCGGGCCACGTTCTCGGAGAGACCCCGCACGGTCACCGTCGTCGGCAAGCATTGCGAGTCGGGGGACGTGCTGGTGAAGGACGCCGTCGTGCCTGAGGACCTCGTGGTCGGCGACATCCTCGCGACGCCGGTCACCGGCGCGTACGGTCACTCGATGGGCTCGAACTACAACAAGGTGCCGCGCCCCGCAGTCCTGTTCGTGGCCGACGGTGCCGCCCGGCGGGTGGTCCGCCGCGAGACCTATGACGACCTCCTAAGGTGCGACCAATGAGGCGGATCGCGGGCGCGACGGTGATCGCGGCGCTCGCGCTCCTCGGATGCGGGTCGGACGCGGACTCGTCGTCGGACACGACGACCACGACGGGGTTGAGGACCACCACCACCGAAGCGACGACCACCACCGAAGCGACGACCACGACGGAGGCGACGACCTCCTCCACCGCGGCCACGACGACGACGTCGGGCAATGGGCCGAGCGCGCCCGAGGACGCGGCGCGCGGTCTCTACGCGGCGTGGACGGCGAGCAATCGCAGCGCGGCGGAGGCCTTCGCCACGCCCGACGCCGTCGACGTGCTGTTCGCCAACGACGGCACCGGCGCCGACTGGACGTTCCAAGGCTGCGAGGGTGTCGCCGGTGGGGCGTACTGCTCGTTCAGCTACGAGGGCGGCGGCGTCACGATGCATCTGCTCAATCTGTCGGTGGTCGGCGATGGCACCGCCACTGGCTACAAGGTCGACGACATCCAGTTCATCGCGGACTGAGGGCGTCTCCAACTCGCAGCCCCGGGTCAACTGGCCGCCGGCCGGTGGGCATATGCCGCCTCGCCGCTGCCAGTTGCGCCACTACCGTTGCCCGGTGTGAGCGAGACGGTGCGAGTCGGGGTGCTGGGGTGCGGCAACGTCGGGGCCCCGCTCATCCAACTCGTGCGCGATCACGGCGACGACATCGCCGCCCGCACGGGCGTGCGCCTCGAAGTGGCCAAGGTGGCGGTGCGGAGCACATCGAAGGAGCGGCCGGTCGCTCTTGCCGATGACGTCCTCACCCACGACGCCGCGGCCGTTGTCGAGGATCCCGGCATCGATGTCGTCGTCGAGGTCATCGGCGGCATCGAGCCGGCGCGGAGTCTGATCCTCACGGCGCTCGGAAACGGCAAGCCCGTCGTCACCGCCAACAAGGAACTGCTCGCGAATGTGGGCGCCGACCTGTTCGCGGCCGCGGAGGCGGCGGGGGTCGACCTTCTCTTCGAGGCGGCCGTCGCTGGCGGCATCCCCCTCATCCGTCCGCTTCGCGAGTCGCTCGTTGGTGAGCGCATCACCCGCATCCTCGGCATCGTCAATGGCACGACCAACTACATCCTGACCCGCATGACCGAGGAGGGCACCTCCTACCAAGAGGCGCTGGCCGAGGCTCAGAGCCTCGGGTACGCGGAACGCGATCCCACCGCCGACGTCGAAGGCTTCGACGCCGGGGCCAAGGCGGCGATCATCGCCTCGATCGCGTTCGGGGCTCGGGTGGTCGCGGGCGACGTATACCACGAGGGCATCTCCAGCATCACGCCCGCCGACATCGCGTTTGCGAAGCGACTGGGTTACGTCGTCAAGCTCCTCGCCATCGCCGAGCAGCAGAGTGGCGAGATCGGCGTGCGCGTGCACCCGGCGATGGTGCCCCTCGCGCATCCTCTCGCGAGCGTGCGCGACAGCTTCAACGCGGTGTTCGTCGAGGGCGAGGCGGTGGGCAGTCTCATGTTCTACGGGCGAGGCGCGGGCGGCTCGCCCACGGCCAGTGCGGTGCTGGGCGACTTGATCGACGCGGCCGGCAACCTACGCAAGGGGTCGAGCGCGAGCCTCGGATCGCTCGCCAAGGCCCGGATCAAGCCGATCGACGACGTCCGCTCTGAGTACTACCTCAACCTCGAGGTGGCGGACCGGCCGGGCGTGCTCGCCGCGGTGGCCGGGGTGTTCGGCACCCATGGCGTGTCGATCCGCGCGATGGAGCAGGAGGGCCTGGGCGACGAGGCCCGCCTCATCTTCATCACCCACGTCGCCCGTGAAGCAGATGTGCAGGCGACGTTGCACGGGCTGCGCGAGCTCGACGCCGTCGACCGCGTGGGCACGCTGCTCCGGGTGATCGAGTGAAATACATCTCCACCCGCGGCGAGGCCCCAGTCCTGGGCTTCGCCGACGTGCTCCTGACCGGGCTGGCCCGCGACGGTGGCCTTTACGTACCCGAAGCGTTGCCTCCTCTGCCGCCGAGTGATGCGCGGCCTTACGCGTGGCAAGCGGCCGACATCATGCGCCCGTTCGTCGAGGAGTCGCTCGACCGGGTGGCGTTCGCCAGCCTCGTTCGCGACGCGTACGCGGCGTTCGATCACGCCGACGTGTGTCCACTCGTCGAGCTGGACGAGGGCGTGTGGCTGCTGGAGCTCTTCCACGGGCCGACGCTGGCGTTCAAGGACGTCGCCCTCCAGCTCGTCGGCCGGTTGTTCGACCACGAGCTGGAGCATCGCAACGAGCGGGCGACGATTGTGGTGGCCACGTCGGGCGACACGGGGTCGGCCGCCATCGACGCGTGCGTCGGCCGGGCGCGTCTCGACATCGTGGTGCTGCACCCCGCGGGCCGGGTGTCGGACGTGCAGCGGCGGATGATGACGACGGTCTATGCGCCGAATGTCCACAACGTCGCCATCGACGGGACGTTCGACGACTGCCAGGACCTCGTGAAGGCGATGTTCGCCGACGAGGCGTTCCGCGATCGGCTGCGACTGTCGGCCATGAACTCGATCAACTGGGCTCGGGTGATGGCCCAGATCGTCTATTACGCCTGGGTCGGCGACCGCGTCGGCCCGTGCGCGGTCGCCGTCCCCACCGGCAACTTTGGGAACGTGCTCAGCGGGTGGTACGCCCGGCGGATGGGTGCGCCGATCGAGCGGCTGGTCATCGGCACCAACAGCAACGACATCCTCTCCCGTTGGATCGACACGGGCGTGCTCGAGCAGCGCCCGGTGACGGCCACGCTGAGCCCAGCCATGGACATCCAGGTGTCCTCGAACCACGAACGGCTCCTCTTCGAGCTCCTCGACCGCGACGGTGACCGCACCGCGGCGCTCATGGACGAGTTCCGGCGCACGGGCTCGGTCGAAGCGCCGCGGGATCCGGTGTTCGTCGGTGCTCGCGTCACCGACGACGAGACCATCGAGGAGATCGGCGCCGTCTACCGCGGCCACGGCTATGTCATGGATCCCCACACCGCCGTCGGGCTACGGGCGGCCTGGGCGGCAGGGCTGCTCGGCGGTGACCTGCCGGTGGTCTGCCTGGGTACCGCCCACCCGGCCAAGTTCCCCGACGCGGTCGAACGGGCCACCGGCGTCCGGCCCGCGCTGCCCGAGCGGTTGGCCGACCTGCTCGACCGGCAGGAGCGGTGCACCGACCTGCCCAACGACCTCGCAGCCGTGCAGCGCTTCGTCGAGGCCGTCACGTCCACGTGAAGTACGTCATCTGCGTGCCCGACGGCTGCGCCGACGAGCCGTGCCCGGAGCTGGACGGCCGGACGCCGCTCGAGGCGGCGGCGATGCCGAACCTCCGTCGGTTGGCGGCCCGCGGCGAGGTCGGTCGCGCCGCCGTGATCCCGCCCGGCCTGCCGCCGGGCAGCGACGTCGGCAACATGTCGATCCTCGGTTACGACCCGGCCCGCCACCACACCGGCCGGGCACCGATCGAGGCCGCGGCCCTCGGGCTCCGGCTCCGCCCCGACCAAGTGGCGTACCGCTGCAATCTCGTTACCGTCGGATCCGACGGCACGATGGTGGACTTCGCGGGCGGTCATCCGTCGACGGAGGCGGCCGCCGCCGTGATCGCTGCGCTCGACGCCGAACTGGGCTCGGGCGCGGGGGCAGAGGTCTCGTTCCATCCCGGCGTCCAGTACCGCCACATCGCGGTGGCGCCGGCGTCGTGGGGCGACGCCGACTGCACGCCACCCCACGACCTGTCGGACAAGCCCCTGGTCTGGCCGACGGGGCCTGCGGCCGCCCGGCTCCGGACGCTGATGGATGCCAGCGCCGCCGTCGTCGGTCGGTTCGGCACGAAGGCGAACCAGGTGTGGTTGTGGGGACAGGGTTCCCAGCCCCAGCTCGAGCCCCTGCGCGACCTCTACGGCGTCGAGGGCGCGCTGTGCACCGCGGTCGACCTCATTCGGGGGCTCGGCGTGTTGACGGGCATGGCGGTCGTCGAGGTCGACGGCGCGACGGGTTGGTACGACACCAACTACGAGGGCAAGCGGGACGCCGCCCTCGCTGCGTTGGCCGCGGGCGCCGACCTGTTTCTCCTCCACGTCGAAGCTACCGACGAGGCCGGCCACGCCGGCGACCTCGCCGCCAAGGTGCAAGCGCTGGAAAACTGGGACCGCAGGATCCTGGCCGACCTCATCGACGGGCTGGACGCGCTGGGGCCGTGGCGGCTCCTGTTGCTGCCCGACCACCCGACCCCGGTGCGGCTCAAGACCCACACGACGGACTCCGTGCCGTACCTCCTCGTCGACTCGGGCACCGACGGGCCCGGCGGCGTGTACACCGAGCCCGCGACCGCCGGCCTCGCCGCAGTGCCCGGTCACTCCCTGATGGGGAAGCTGGTTAGGCAGCCAGACGCGCCCAGAACAGGATGCGCTTGAAGGCGTAGAAGTAGGGCTGGCTGCCCGACGGGTCGCCGAGGGCGGCGAGCAGGCGCAGCCGGAACTCGGCGAGGAAGGCCGCGAACTGGTCGTCGCGGAGCTGGCGTTCATAGTCGGTCAGCAGCGTGCCCTTGACCCACTCGATCACCTCCCCGGTGGTGATCGGATGGCCGTACACCTTGAGCCGGACGCGCTGCTCCGCGAACCCGAGGGCATGGAGCATCGACGCGTACGTCTCGGGCGCGAGCACGTTGGTGGCGGTGTGGGCGGGGACGGCACCGAACTCCCGGCCCACGTCCGCGGCGATCGCATGCGACGGATGGTCGAAGTTCGCCGGCACCTGCACGGCGAGCTGGCCGCCGGGAACGAGCGCGCCCGCGATGCGCCGAAGAAGCCCGTCGTGCTCGGTCACCCACTGCAGCGCGGCGTTGGTGAAGACGACGTCGTATGCCTCGCCCGGCGCCGGGAACGCGGCGATGTCGCGCAGTTCGAAACGCAGCCCGGCGCCCGCGAAGGGCGCCGACCGCTCGATCATGGCCGGGGAGCTGTCGAGCCCGATGGTCTCTGCTGTCTTCAGGTGCCCGTGAAGCTCGGAGGTCAGTTCGCCTGTCCCGCATCCGAGATCGACCGCACGCCCTCCGGGCGCCGGCCTGACCATGGCGAGGAGGTCGTCGAACGGCAGGCGACGTTGCGCCGCGAAACGCTCGTACTGGTCCGGCTTCCACTTGTCGTCCATTGTGACAAGCCTAAGACAAGTGGTAAGACAAGTCCAGTACAACTGCGACGCTCCGGGCGTCGTGAACGAGCCGTCTCATCTCGATGTCGAGCCACACCCGCCGAACGGCACTAGTGTCCGGAATGCTGCCTGGTGCGCACAAAGAGAGGGGGACCTTGGCCTCGCTTTCGAGTGCCGACGAAGACTCGCAACCCGTGCTGTCGGTCCGGAACGTCGAGGTTGTCTACAACGACGTCGCGCTGGTCTTACGGGGGGTGAGTCTCGACGTGCCGAAGGGTGCGATCGTTGCTCTCCTCGGCGCGAACGGCGCGGGCAAGACGACGCTCCTGCGGGCGATCACCGCCCTCCTCCACGTGCACCGCGGCGAGGTCACCAAAGGGTCCATCGTGCTGAAGGGTCGCGACATCACGCGGGCGAATCCGGCAACGATCGTGGCGGCCGGCATCGCCCAGGTGATGGAAGGCCGCCGGATCTTCGCCGAGCTGACCGTCGACGAGAATCTCCGCACGGGCGCGATGACACGGCGAGACCGTGCCGGCGTGAAGGCCACCTACGAGCGCGTGCTCGAGCTGTTCCCGCTGCTCGCCCGCCGGCGCGGGAGCATCGCGGGCTACCTGTCCGGTGGCGAACAGCAGATGCTCGCCATCGGTCGGGCGCTCATGGCCGAGCCGTCCGTGTTGCTCCTCGACGAGCCTTCGCTCGGTTTGGCGCCGAAGGTCGTGGAGCAGATCCGCGACATCATCAGCACGATCAACGCCGCGGGTACGAGCGTGTTGCTCGTCGAGCAGAACGCCACGATGGCGCTGCAGATCGCGGCGCGGGGCTACGTGCTCGAGAACGGCCGCATCGTCAAGGACGGCCCGGGGCCCGAGCTCCTGCGTGATCGCGACATCCAGGAGTTCTATCTCGGCATCGGCGAGGCCGGCCGGCGGTCGTTCCGGGACGTGAAGACGTACCGCCGCAAGAAGGCATGGAGCGCGTGAGCCGGTGACGGACACCCTCGACGCGCCCGCCGACGCGGTCGTGGCTGAGCCGCGCCGCGATCCGCTCCTCGTCGTGAGAGACCTGACATTGCGCTTCGGCGGCGTCACCGCGCTGTCCGGCGTGAGCTTCGACGTGTTCCCCGGGGAGCTGTTCGCGATCATCGGCCCGAACGGCGCCGGGAAGACGTCGATCTTCAACTGCCTCAACGCGGTGTACCGGCCGCAGATCGGCTCCATCCGGCTCCGGGGCACGGAGCTGATCGGCAGCAAGCCGTCGCGGACCGCGGAGCTGGGCATCGCCCGCACGTTCCAGAACCTCGGCCTGTTCGCCAACCTCGACCTGGTCGACAACCTCATGCTCGGCCGCCACCACCTGATGCGCACCGGCTTCGTCGCCGGCGCGATCTGGTGGGGGCGGGCACGACGCGAAGAGATCCTCAACCGCCGGCGGGTGGAGGAGATCGTCGATCTGCTCGAGCTCCAGGCGTTCCGGCACCATCCCGTCGGCCTGCTGCCGTACGGGATCCAGAAGCGGGTCGAGCTCGGCCGGGCGTTGGCCATGGACCCCGCCCTGCTGTTGCTCGACGAGCCGGTCGCCGGCATGAACCTGGAGGAGACCGAGGACACCGCCCGCTATCTGCTCGAGATCCGCGAGCAGCTGGACATGACGATGGTGCTGGTCGAGCACGACATGCACTTGGTGATGGACATCGCCGACCGGGTGATGGCCCTCGACTTCGGCGTGCCGCTGGCGACCGGCGCGCCCAACGACATCCAAACCGACCCGAGGGTGATCGAGGCCTACCTCGGAGGCGCCCAATGACCACCACACCCGCGTTCTCGACGCTGACGGGGACGGAAAACGACCCCCTCAGCCTCGAGAACGGTTCGAAGACGTTGCCCGGGATCCTGTTGCGCCGTGGCGCGGAGACGCCGCGAGGGCTGGCACTGCGTAAGAAGGACCTCGGCCGCTGGAAGCGCTACACGTGGGGCGAGTACGCCGAGCGGGCGGCCCACATCGGGCTCGGCCTGCGGGCGCTGGGTGTGCAACCCGGCGACCGCGTCGCGATCCACTCGGAGAACCGGCCGGCGTGGGTCTTGGCCGACATGGGGATTCAGGGCATCGGCGCCATCGCGGTGGGTGTCTACCCGAGCAGTCCGGCCGCCGAGGTCGAGTATCTGTTGTCGCACTCCGAGGCCGTCGTGCTCATCGCGGAGGACGAGGAGCAGCTCGACAAGGTGCTCGCCGTCCGCGAGAACCTCCCGGCGCTGCGCACGATCGTCGTGATCGACACCCGCGGCGTACGCGGCCTCGACGACCCGATGGTGGTGACCTTCGCCGATCTGGAGGCCCGGGGCCGTGAAGAGGGCGGCGTGGCCGAGTTCGGGCGTGAGGTCGCGGCCGTCGATCCTGCGGGCGTCGCGCTGATCGTCTACACGTCCGGTACCACCGGGCCGCCCAAGGGGGCGATGCTCTCCCACCAAAACCTGTTGGCCGCGGCCACTATCGCGGGGGACGTGTTCGGGGTCGGCGCCAACGACGAGATCCTGTCCTACCTCCCGCTGTGTCACATCGCCGAGCGGCTGATCTCGGTCGTCGATGCGATCCACTCGGGCTACGTCGTGAACTTCGGCGACGGGGGCGAGGCGCTGGCCGTCGACCTGCGCGAGGTGCAGCCCACCTTCTTCCTCGGTGTGCCCCGAGTGTGGGAGAAGACGCTCGCCGCCATCACCATCCGCATGCAGGACGCGTCGTGGCTCAAGCGCGCCAACTACCGGTTCTGGATGGCGCGAGGTGCGAAGTTGGCGAGGAAGCGATGGAAGGGCCAAGCCGATCCCTTCGGTCGCGTCGTCGGTGCCCTCGCGTGGCTGTTCCTGTTCCGATCGCTGCGAGAGCGCATCGGGATGAGCCGCGTCCGCCAGGCGCTGTCCGGTGCTGCGCCGATCGCGCCGCAGGTGCTCGAGTTCCTGTGGGCCATCGGGATTCCCGTGCGCGAGGGGTACGGCCAGACCGAGAACACCGCGCAGGCCACGATCACACCGGCGGGCGACGTGCGCATCGGGAAGGTCGGGAAGCCGGTGCCGGGGGTGGAGGTGCGCGTCGCCGACGACGGCGAGATCCTCACCCGGGGGCCAGGCACGTTCGTCGGCTACTTCAAGAACGACGAAGCCACGCGGGCCACCGTCGACGCCGACGGCTGGCTCCACACCGGCGACATCGGCGAGCTCGACGACGACGGGTTCCTCACGATCACCGATCGGAAGAAGGACATCATCATCACCGCGGGGGGCAAGAACATCTCGCCCTCCGAGATCGAGAACAAGCTGAAGGTGTCGCCGTACGTGCGCGAGGCGGTCGTGATCGGCGACCGGCGCAAGTACCTCACGGCCCTGATCGGGATCGAGCTCGACACGGTGGCGAACTGGGCGCAGCGCCGCGGCATCACGTTCACCACCTATGCCGACCTCTCGGCCAAGGCCGCGGTGCGTGAGCTCATCGGGGAGTGGGTGGCGCAGGTGAACAAGGAGCTCGCCCAAGTCGAGACCATCAAGCACTTCGCATTTCTGCCGAAGGAGCTCGACCAGGAGGACGGCGAGGTGACCGCGACGCAGAAGGTCAAGCGGGCCGCCATCGCCGGTGAGTTCTCCGAACTGATCGAAGGTCTGTACCGATGACGGCCCTGGTCCTCGCGGGGGTGACGAGCCGCGAGTTCCTCCAGACCGGGTTCTCGGGCATCGCGCTCGGCGCCCAGTACGCGCTCGTGGCCCTCGGGTTCGTGATCGTCTTCAAGGCCACCGGCGTCATCAACTTCGCCCAAGCCAGCTTCGTCGTCCTCGGCGGGTACTTCACGTTCAACTTCAGCCAGACCTGGGAGCTGGACTTCTACCTGTCGCTGCTACTGGCGATGCTGGCCGGGGCCGTCGTCGGGATCCTCCTCGAGATCCTCGTGCTCCGGCGGATGGTCGGCGAGCAACCGTTCACCGTGATCATGGTGACGATCGGCCTGCTGTACATCATCGACAGCCTGACCCAGAGCGTGTGGGGCCCCGACGCCCGCAACCTCGGCGATCCCTGGGGCATCCGCACGGTGAAGGCCGGCGACATCGCGTTGGCGCTGAAGGACCTGTGGACGATCTCCTTGGCCGGGCTGGTGCTGTTCGCCTTCTTCCTCTTCTTCAGGTACTCGAATCTCGGTCTGGCGATGCGGGCGACGGCCATGGACCAGGAGGCCGCCCTGGCCCAGGGCATCAGCGCCGGGCGGGTGTATCGGGCCTCGTGGGCGTTCGCGGGCATGGTGGCCGCGCTCGCCGGTGCCACGTTGGCCGCGGGGTCGGCCGCGCTGCACCCGGCCCTCGGGCTCATCGCGCTCGTCGCGTTCCCCGCCATGATCCTCGGCGGGCTCGACTCGCCCGGAGGCGCGGTGATCGGCGGCCTCGTGATCGGCATCGTGCAACAGCTCACCGCGCTGTACCAACCGGTCTACGTTCCGTGGTTGGGCGGGAACTTCAACCAGGTGATGCCGTACATCGTGATGATCCTGATCCTGCTCGTGCGGCCGTTCGGGCTCTTCGGCACACCCGAGGTACGCCGGGTATGAGGCTCCTACCGCGCCGGGGTGGCCCGCACCGCAACATGGTCCTCGAGTACGCCGACGAACTTCGCCTCTTCAAGACGCCCCTGGCGAAGTTCGGGCTCGTGCTGCTGATCGCCGCTTACGCCGCGGCGCCTCAATACCTGAGCGATTACTGGCTCAAGGTCCTCGGGTTCTGTGGCGTGTACGCGATCGCCGCGGTGTCGCTCAACCTGCTCACCGGCTACACCGGCCAGGTCTCGCTCGGCCACGCGTTCTTCATCGGCTCGGGCGCGTACACGTCCGCCTACCTCGGCGCCACCCACCAATGGCCCCTGTGGCTCTACCTGCCCGCGGCCGCCTTCATCGGCTTCGCCATCGGCGCGATCGTCGGGCCGTTCGCGCTCCGGCTGCGCGGCAACTACCTCGTCATCGTCACGCTCGGGCTCGTGTTCATCGGCATCCACGTGTTCTCGAACTGGCGATCGGTCACCGGCGGCCGGGGTGGCACCAGTACCGCGGCGGCGCCGGTCTCGATCGGACCGCTCGACTTCGGCAAGCTCGAGCTGTTCGGCCAGCGCTACACCCGCGAGCAAGGCATGTTCTGGCTCATCTGGGCTGCGGTCGGCCTTAGCTGTCTCATCACGAAGAACATCGTGCGCTCCCGCCCGGGACGGGCGATGCAAGCGATCCGCGACCGCGACATATCCGCCGAGGTCATCGGCGTGAGCCTGGCCCGCTACAAGATCGGCGCGTTCGCGGTGTCCGGGGCGATGGCCGCGGCCGCCGGTGCGCTGTTCGGCCCGCTGACCTTCGGCGGCCTCACGTCGACGCAGTTCGATCTGTTCCTGTCGATCAACTTCGTTGCGATGGTGATCATCGGCGGGGTCGGCACCGTCTTCGGCGGTGTCATCGGTGCCCTCGTCGTCATCGCCGGGCAGCGGCTGATCGAGCAGAACACCGACGTCTTCATCTTCGACCCGCTCATCCAAACCGTGCCCGGCGAGTCGGGTGTCTTCAGCGTCGGGCAGTTCAACGCCATCGTCTTCGGTCTGTTCATCGTCCTCTTCCTCATGTTCGAGCCGCGCGGGCTGGCCGCGGTGTGGTTCCGCATCAAGGCGTACTTCGCGGCGTGGCCCTTCTCGTACTGACCCCCATGTCCACCACCCAAGGGAGATCCACCATCGTGAGACCACACATCCGTCGACCGCTCGCCCTCCTCGTCCTGCTGCTGCTGGTGGCCGCCGCGTGCGGCCGCGACAACGACACGACGACCGACACGACCGGAGCGGCTGGCAACCCGAACGCGGGCAATCCGCCCGCAGTGCCCGGCTTCGACGGCACGACTATCAAGCTCGGGGTCGTGACGCCAACGAGCGGCGCGGTCGCGATCATCGGCAACCCGTTGACCGCCGGCAACAAGGCCTGGTTCGACGCGCTGAACGAAGAGAAGGGCGGCATCGCCGGCAAGTACAAGGTGTCGCTCGAGATCGTCGACTCCAAGTACGACCCACCCACCGGCGTGCAGGCGTACAACCAGATCAAGGGTGACGTCGTCATGTTCGCCCAGCTGCTCGGAACCCCGATCGTCAAGGCCGTCCTCGACCAGATGAAGGCCGACAACATCGTCGCCCAGCCCGCGTCGCTCGACGCCGACTGGGTACGGGAGCAGAACCTGTTGCCGCTCGGCGGCCCGTACCAGATCCAGGCGATCAACGCCGTGTCCTGGTACACCGACGAAGGCGGCGGCGAGGGGAAGAAGTGGTGCTCGATGATCCAGGACGACGCGTACGGTGAGGCGGGCCAGGCCGGCCTCGACTTCGCCTACGACAAGCTGGGCATCGAACCCGGACCGACCGTCCGCTTTGGTGCCACCGACGCCGACTTCACCGCCCAGATCGGCCAGCTGCAGAGCGCGGGATGCGAGGTCGTGTTCCTCGTGTCGACGCCGTCGGTCACCGGCAAGGCGCTCGGCACCGCGGCCCAGACGGGCTTCGCCCCGCAGTGGATCGGCCAGTCCCCGAGTTGGATCGGAGCCCTCGCCGCGTCACCGGTCGCGCCGTACCTCCAGTCGAACTACATGGTGGTCGCGGAAGGCACCGAGTACGGCGATTCGAGCGTGCCGGGTATGGCCGAGCTCGTGCGCATCAAGGACAAGTACGCCCCCGACCAGCCGCCCGACTACTACTTCAACTTCGGCTACCTCGAGGGCGTCGCGGTCACCCAGCTGCTCGAGAAGGCGGTCGAGCTGGGCGACGTGAGCCACCAGGGGATCATCGACGCGATGAACGCGATCGACTTGTTCAGCTACGACGGCCTCTCCGGTGATTACAAGTGGGGGAGCCCCGAGGATCGGGTGCCGCCGCGTGAGAGCAGCATCTTCAAGGTCAACCCCGCGAAGCCCTACGGCCTCCAGAAGGTCATCGTCAACTACAAGTCCGACGCCGCCGAAGAGTTCGAGTTCGAGTAGCCGCCGTACATCACAAAACGCTCCCTTCAGTCGGCAGTTATCGACCTATCGATGCAGTAACTGCCGACAGAACGGTGGGGGGAGGCCATGATGGGCGGTCGTGCGGGTTCTCGTCCTCGTCGACGGTGAGCACTACCCGCCTGTCGTCCGCGCCGCCATCGGCCGTCTCGCGGCGGTCGTGCCCGGCGCGGACGTCGTCGCGGCCGCGCTCCTCGGTGGGACGGAGAAGCTGCGGGACGGACCGCCTGAGTTAGGAGTACCGGTCGTGGTGGGCGATAGCCCCGACGCGGCCCTTCTCGCCGCGCTCGCCGCGCACCGGCCCGACCTCGTCTACGACCTGAGCGACGAACCCATCCTCGACGACCGCAGCCGCCTGCGCCTCGCGGCCCGTACCCTGGCCACCGGCGTCCCGTATGCCGGGACCGACTTCCGGCTGGATCCACCGCCGCGGCCCCGAGTCGCGACGAAACCGTCGATCGCAGTGATCGGTACGGGCAAGCGCACCGGCAAGACGGCGGTGTCCGCGCACCTGGCCCGGCATCTCGTCGCCGAGGGTCGTCCTCCTGTGATCGTCGCGATGGGCCGGGGCGGTCCCGATCAACCGGAGTTGATCGACCCCACGACCCGCGACCTCGACGTCGCCGACCTCGTCGCCCTCGCCGACGCCGGGCGGCACGCGGCCAGCGACCACATCGAGGACGCGGTCATGGCTCGCGTCGCGACCATCGGCACCCGCCGGTGCGGGGGCGGTCTGGCCGGCGCCCCAGGCGACAACACGTTCACGGCCGGCGTCCAGATGGCCAACGAGCGCCCCGAACGGCTGATGCTGCTCGAGGGGAGCGGGCGGGCGCTTCCGCCGGTCCACGCCGACGCCACCGTGTGCATCGTTCCGGCGGGGGCCGATCCCGAGTTGGTCGTCGGCTACCTGGGGCCCTACCGGCTGTTGCTGAGTGACGCGGTTGTGATTACCATGGCGGAGTCATCGACCACCTCCGCTCTCGAGCGGCAGCAGGTCGAGGTTGCCGAAGGTCCCCAAGCGTCCGATCGGCTCGAGCGGAGCATCCGGGGGCTGGTTGCGGGGGTACGGGTCATCCGCACCGTCTTCCGTCCAACTCCGCTTGTTTCAATCAGGGGTCGCCGCATCGCCTTCGCAACCACGGCGCCAGCAACCGCTTCCGAGCTGCTGAAGGAGCATCTCGAGCAAGAGCACGATTGCACCATCGTCGGTGTGTCCCATCACCTCGCGAACCGGCCGATGCTTCAGGCCGACCTCGAGGCGATGGGAGAGGCCGACACCCTGCTCGTGGAGCTCAAAGCAGCAGCGGTCGACCTCGCCGCCCGGTTCGCAACCGGACGGGGAATGGATGTCGTGTTCTGTGACAACAGAGTCGTCTCGGTCGGCGGAGATGGCTCGTTCGAGGAGGCGGGCACCTGGCTCGCCAATCTCGCGGAAGGTCGCTTCGGCGGCTGACCCCTACAAGCGAGCTGCGGATCACACATGGGACAACGCACAACGCAACCAGCGGCACGTCATGTGATCGTCACCGACCAAGAGCACGGTTTGCCGTACTCGAAGGGGCTGATGGCCTCGAGCATCATGGCCACCGGGCTCTCCCCGGTCCGCGCGTTCCACGTCGCCGAAGTCATCGAGGCGCGCTTGCGCGACAACTTCAAGGCGATCTCACAGGTCGAGCTGGCCGTGATCACCCGGGCCGTACTGCGCGAGGAGGTCGGCGAGCGCGAGGCCGACCTGTACGCGAAGTGGCACACCGTGAAGCGGCTCGCCACACCGCTCGTGATCCTGCTGGGCGGCGCGACCGGCGCCGGCAAGTCCACCATCGCGACGATGCTGGCATCGCGGCTCGGCATCACGCGGGTGATCCCGACCGACGCCATTCGCGAAGTCATGCGGGCGATGTTCAGCGATCAGCTGCTGCCGACGCTCCAGAGCTCTTCCTTCGACACCACCACTGTCATCAAGCATCCGGTACCGCCCGACACCGACGCGGTGATCGCCGGCTTCCGGGAGCAGGCGGCCGCGGTCGCGGTCGGCGTGACCGCGCTGATCAAGCGGGCGTGCGACGAGGGCACCCATCTCATCATCGAGGGTGCCCATGTGGTGCCGGGGTTCTTCGATCTCCGCCGTTTCGAAGGCCGAGCGGTGGTCGTCCCGCTGCTCATCAGCGTCGACGACGAGGACCTCCACAAGAGTCACTTCGTCCTCAGAGGCGCGGCCGCCTTGACGCGTCCGTCGGAGCGCTATCTCGAGCACTTCGGAAACATCCGCAAGATCCACGACTATCTCCGCCGGATGGCGGAGGACCACGGCGTACCGATCGTCCCGTCGTTCAGCCTCGACACGACGCTCTCCACGGTCATCGACCTCGTGGTGCAGCACGCGATCCGGGCCGTTCCCGACGCCGCCGACAAGTCCGATCTGCCCGTCGTCGACCTACCCATGGCCGCGACGGTGCCCGAAACCAAGCAATGAAACGAGGTGCCCCATGAGCGTTGAGGCGACCGCACTCGAGCGCTCGAAGTTGGAACAGAAGGACCGCGCCGAACTGGCGACGATCGTCGAAGCGCTCGGCGGCAAGGCGGGCTCTCGCGCCAAGAAGGCCGACTTGGTCGACCAGATCCTGACGCTGGCCGGTGTCGGCCCCGCGGCCGCGGCCACGCGGGCCCCTGCCGCCGACGCGCCCGCGGGGACGAACGGGGAGACCGCCCTCACCGAGGCGCTTCCCGCTCCCGCAACCGAAGCCGATCCGACCCCCGACCCGACGCTCGCGCCTCCCGACGACTCCCGGTCAGGAGGAGAGCCCGTCCCGGACGAGCCCGCGGCCGAGTGGGAATTCGCGGCCGCGCCCGAGCACACCGACCCTGAAGGCCGCAGCGACGGCGGCGACGGTCGGCATCAAGGTGGCGGTCAACCCGGCGGGCGCGACCGGCAACACGGCCAAGGCGGCCAGCAGGTCCAGGCCCCGCCGGGCGGCGACGGCGAGCCGGGTAACCGCCGGCGCCGGCGGCGCGGGCGCGATCGCGACCGCGACCGCCAAGGCGACCGTCAAGGCAGCGGGCAGGGGCAGGGTCAGCCACAGCCCGACGAGGCGTTCCTCGGCGAGCCGATCGAGGTCGACGGGTTCCTCGACCTGCGTGAGGAGGGCTATGGCTTCCTCCGCCTGAAGGGCTACTTGCCGAGCAAGGACGACGTGTACGTGTCGGTCAAGCAGGCCCGCCAGTTCGGCTTGCGCAAGGGCGACTACGTCACAGGCGCGAGCCGGCCCGCCGCGCGCAACGAGAAGAACCCCGCGCTGCTGCGGATCGACTCGGTCAACGGCGTGGACCCGGAGCAGGCGCGCAACCGTCCCCGTTTCGAGGACCTCACGCCGCTGTTCCCGGACGAGAAGCTGCGGCTCGAGCGGGCGGACGACCCGCTGAACATGACCGCCCGGATCATCGACCTCATCTCGCCGATCGGGAAAGGCCAGCGGGGCCTCATCGTGTCGCCGCCCAAAGCCGGCAAGACCACGATCATGAAGCAGATCGCCCGGTCGATCGAGGTGAACAACCCGGAGGTGAAGCTCATCGTCCTGCTGGTCGACGAGCGCCCGGAAGAGGTCACCGACATGCGCCGGTGGCTGCTCAAGGGTGAGGTCGCAGCGTCGACGTTCGACCGTCCGTCCGACGAGCACACGGTCGTCGCCGAGATGGTGATCGAGCGGGCCAAGCGTATGGTCGAGCAGGGCGAGGACGTCGCGATCATCCTCGACGGCATCACGCGGCTCGCCCGGGCCTACAACCTGGCCGCCCCGGCCAGTGGCCGGATCATGTCCGGAGGCATCGACGCCGGTGCGCTGTACCCGCCGAAGAAGTTCTTCGGGGCCGCCCGCAACGTCGAGGAGGGTGGCTCGCTCACCATCCTCGCCACCGCGCTGGTGGAGACCGGAAGCCGCATGGACGAGCACATCTTCGAGGAGTTCAAGGGCACCGGGAACATGGAGCTGCGCCTCGACCGCAAGTTGGCCGAGCGCCGGATCTACCCGGCCATCGACGTCGACGCGTCGTCTACCCGCCACGAGGAGCTGCTGTTCGCGCGCAACCAACTCCAGATGGCGTGGAAGCTGCGCCGTGTCCTCTCGGGCCTATCGGGGGGCGAGGGTGGCGGCAGCGGTGGCGCTGGTCTCGAGTTGCTCATCGACCGCATGAGGACGTTCAAGAGCAACGACGAGTTCTTGGCCGAGGTCGCCAAGGCTCCCGCTACCCCGTGAAGGCGCCTCGCCGCCTCGCGCCGCTCGCGGCGGCGATTGCCTTCTTCGCGATACTGGCCGCATGCGGATCGGACGACAACGGCGGCACCATCGACGTGGGTGACACCGGTGCCGGCGCGTCCACGACGTCGGGCGGATCGTCGGACGCGAGCGGGCGCATCGAGCTGACCATCGAGCGGAGCGACACCGGAGAGCGCGCTGATCTGAGCTGCATCGGCGACTCCGTGGGTGGGAGCGGGTGGCTCGGTACTTCCGACGCCGCCGATGCCGCCTGCGCGCTCGTCCGCAACGACGACAAAGCCCGCCGCCGCCTCATCGAGGGCCAGGAGAAGGGGATCATGTGCACCCAGATCTACGGCGGCCCGGAGCAGGCCACGGTCACCGGCACGATTGACGGCGACAGCGTCGACACGACCATCGCCCGCGCCGACGGCTGCGGTGTCGCGGACTGGACCCTCCTCGAAGCCCTCCTTGGCCCGCCGGGCGTCTGAACCCCTCTGTTGTGTCGGCGGTTTCCCGTCGCTCCGCCGGCGAACTGCCGACAGAACGGAGACGGCGAATCGGCCGGTAGCATTGGCGACCTTATGAAGGCCGACATCCATCCCGACTACGTGGAAGCCACCGTGCGCTGCTCGTGCGGGCACACGTTCACCACCCGGTCCACGAAGCCGGAGCTGCACGTCGAGCTGTGCAGCGAGTGCCATCCCTTCTACACCGGCAAGCAGAAGCTGGTGGACTCCGGCGGTCGCATCGACCGCTTCGAGCGCCGCTACGGCAAGCGCCGGGGCAAGAAGTAGCCGCACCTTCCGCCCCCGACCCTGATCGCCGGGGGCTCCTGCTCGAAGCCAAGCTCGCCGGGCTGGTACGCGCCACGTTCGGCTCCGAGGCCGTCGACCGCGGTACCCGGGGATCGTTTCCTGGGGGCGCAACCCTCATCGTCGGCAGCCGGGGCTGGTTTCTCGCCGACGGCCGCCCCGAGCGGGCGATCGGGCCCGCGCTGGCGTGGGCCCGCCAGAGCGCCGTCTCCGAGCTCCACGTCGTCGCCGACGGGGTCGCGGCCCGCCGGGCGGCCCTGTTCGCGCGCCCGCCCGCGGTGTGGACGGTGGACGGGCGATCGCTCGTCCTCGCCGAGCCCGCCCCCGTCCCCGCGACGCTGTCTCCCGACGAACGGGCGCTCGACCTCGTCCCCCTACTGGTGGACGCCGGCGCCAGCGTCGTCGTCGAGCACGGGGTCGTCACCGGCGAGATCGACGGCCTCGAAGTGGCGCGGGTCGTCGTCGACGAGCGCGGGCCTCGAGTCGAGGTGGGCGTCGGTCGTCACGACCGAGAGGCCTTCGGGATGCTGCACGGCGATCTGCCCGCGTCCGCCGCGCTGGCCAAGGTGATCGCGACGGTGCTCGAGCACCGACGGCCCGACGGCCCCGATCATCCCCTCAAGCACCTCGTGCCGGAGCGGTGGCTGCGCGACCGGCTGGTGCGATCGCCCGAGCTGGTCGGCGCGTCCATGCTCGAGCGGGCGGAAGGCCCGCAGCCGCGCACGAGCGTGAAGGAGTCGATCCCCGCGGTGGCCGTCGGGGTCGACCCCGGGGGCTCACTGATCGTCGCCGTCGCCTCTGTCGGCATCGATCTCGACTTGGTGCCGTTCGCGGCGGACGCGCGGCTCGGTGTGCAGCCGAACGCCCGGCTGGTGCTCGTCGTGCCCGAGCGAGACGCCCACCCCGTCACGCTCGCGCTCGCGGCCGCACTCGTCGCTCCCGCTGAGGTCGTCTCGCTCACCGGCGACTGGCGGGCTGAGGGCCCCCAGTAGCCTCAAGAGGTGCTCGACCGCCTCGCTGACCTCGACCAGGAGTTCGTCGACGTCGAGGCGCGCCTGGCCGACCCTTCGGTGTTCGCCGACCAGACCCACTACACCGAGCTGGCCCGCCGCCACAAGGAGCTCGAGGCGGTCGTCTCTCGGGCCCGCCAGCTACGCAGCCGCCTCGGCGATCTCGACGCGGCCAAACAGATGCTCACCGAATCCAGTGGCGACGACCGTGAGTTCGCCCGCGCCGAGGTCGAGGAGGCCGAGGCCGAGATCGCGCGTCTCGAGGAGGAGCTGAAGGTCCTGCTGCTGCCTCGCGATCCGAACGACGACAAGAACGTCATCGTCGAGATCCGCGGGGCGGAAGGCGGCGAGGAGGCGAACCTCTTCGCGCGGGTCCTGTTCGAGATGTACCAGGCCTACGCGGCGCGGATGGGGTGGAAACTGGACTTGCTGAGCTCCGATCCGTCCCCCATGGGCGGGCTCAACGAGGTCGTCTTCCTCCTCGCCGGTGACGGGGTCTGGACGCGGATGAAGCACGAGGCAGGACCACATCGTGTGCAGCGCGTGCCGGTCACCGAGAGCCAGGGCCGCATTCACACGTCATCGGCGACGGTGACGGTCCTGCCCGAGGCCGAAGAGGTCGACATCCAGATCGACGACAAGGACATCACCGTCGACGTGTTCCGGTCCTCGGGCCCCGGTGGGCAGTCGGTGAACACCACCGACTCGGCGGTGCGGATCACCCACCACCCCACCGGTCTCGTCGTCTCGATGCAGGACGAGAAGAGCCAGATCCAGAACCGGGCCAAGGCGCTGCAGGTGCTCCGTTCCCGCCTGCTCAAGCTCGAGCAGGACCGGCAGGCGGCCGAGCTCTCGGGCCAACGCCGGGATCAGGTCGGCAGCGGTGGGCGCTCCGAGAAGATCCGCACCTACAACTTCAAGGAGAACCGGGTCTCGGACCACCGGATCGGTCTGACGCTCTACAAGCTCGATCGGGTCCTCGCCGGCGAGCTCGACGAGCTGTCCGACGCGCTGGTCCACGACGAGCAGGCGCGCCGCCTCAGTGACGGCACCGATCTCGCCTGAGCGCCGGCCGACGTGGCGCACCGTCACCGCCTCGGCGGCCGATCGGCTCCGAGCCGCGGGCGTCGACGGGCCGGACGCCGAGGTTCGGTGGATGGTGGAGCAGGCCACCGGTTGCGAAGGTCAGGAGTACCTGGCCGTCCTGGATCGCGACGTCGCCGAGCTGTCGGCGCGCGTGCTCGAGCGGATGGTGGCCCGCCGGGAGGCGGGCGAGCCGTTGCAATACGTCCTCGGCCGATGGGGGTTCCGCTCGGTCGACCTCATGGTCGACCGGCGGGTGCTGATTCCTCGCCCCGAGACCGAGGTCGTCGCGGGGGAGGCGATGGCCGAACTCGATCGCATCGACGGTCGGGCCGTCGTCGATCTCGGGACCGGGAGCGGCGCCATCGCCCTGGCGATCGCCGTCGAGCGGGCGACGGCGGAGGTGTGGGCGACGGACGCGTCCCCTGACGCGCTCGACGTGGCCCGTGCGAACCTGGCCGGTGTCGGTCGACCGGCGGCGCGTGTCCATCTTCACCATGGCCGCTGGTATGAGGCGCTGCCCGCAGAGGTCGCCGGCCGGGTCGATCTCGTCGTCAGCAATCCCCCCTACGTCGCCCGCGGCGAGGAGCTGCCTCCTTCAGTGGCGGAGTGGGAGCCCATCGACGCGCTGGTGTCCGGGCCCACCGGCCTGGAAGCAATCGGCGCCGTCGTCGCCGGCGCGCCCGCGTGGCTGGCCCGGCCGGGCGCGCTGGTCGTGGAGATGGCACCGCATCAGGCCGACGCCGCGTCCGCGTTGGCGCGCGACGCGGGCTTCACGTGGGTGGACGTGCGGCCCGATCTCGCGGGCCGACTCCGCGCCCTCGTCGCCCGCATCCACTGACGCGAGCGGAGTAGATCCGGCACCGGGCCTCGCCGACGTCGTTGGCGGCGCTATAGGCCCAGCACCGAATCGTCAATAGCGATCTATCGTCCTTCGGTGGCGGGACTTGAACCTTCGATCGTCATGGTCGACGATCGGCGCGCGCTCGGTCTCGCCGCGGACGCACTGCTCGCCGGGCTTCCGATCGTGATACCGACCGAGACCGTGTACGGCGTGGCGGCCCGGCCGGACGTTCCCGGCGCGACCGCCGCGCTGTTCGCCCTCAAGGGCCGCCCCCAGGACGCGCCGCTCGCCGTACTGGTCGCGTCGATGGCGCAAGCCGAGGCGCTGTTCGAGTCCGCGCCGCTCAGCGCGCAACGTCTCGCCGCGGTGTGGTGGCCCGGCCCGCTCACCGTCATCCTCCGCCGCCGGCCCGGCCTGGACATCGACCTCGGGGCCGACACCGCCACGGTGGGCGTCCGCTGTCCCGACCACGACTTCGTGCTCGAGCTCGTCCGGCGTATCGGCCCGATCGCGGCCACGAGCGCAAACCGCCACGGTCGGCCGACGCCGCCCACCGCGGCCGAGGCGGCGGCCTCGCTGGCCGGTCCGGTCACCCTCGTGGTCGACGGCGGTCCGTGCAGGGGGCGGCCGTCAACCGTGGTCGACTGCACCGGTGACGACGTGCGCATCGTCCGCGAAGGGGCGCTCGACGCGGACGCCGTGTTGAGGGCGGCCCACGGGCCTACAGTGCGGTGACCTGCGTGGACCAGGGGGGATGAGATGCCGTTCCGTAAGAAGATCGACGACGGAGCTGAACGGCTGGCCAACGTGACGTTCTTCGAGGGTTTCACCCCGAAGGAGCTGGCCCGGGTCGGCGAGCTCGTGGAGGAGGTCGACGCCGAAGCCGGCGCCGAGCTCATGGAGCAGGGCCGGCCCGGACTCGAGTGTTACGTGGTCGTCGCCGGCGAGGCCGGGGTCTATGTCGGCGGCCAGTGGGTTGCCAAGATCGGGCCAGGCGAGATGGTGGGGGAGATGGCCCTCATCGACCACAAGCCCCGGTCGGCGACGGTGAAGGCGGTAACGCCGATGAAGCTGCTGTCGCTCGACGCCAAGCGGTTCCGGACGCTGCTCGACGAGATGCCGAAGGCCGCCGCTGCGGTCATGTCGAAGCTCTCCGAGCGCCTTCGCAGCGACAATCTGGCCGAGTAGTCGTCGCGAAACGTCCCGGTCCGCCGGCCTGGGCCTACGGCCTCGCTTCGGCACTGACCCTGGCTCGAAAGGGCTGCGCCCCCGTTCGGCGGCGTCCCGCTACATCTGGAGGTGGCCGTCCGCGGCGAGGTGCGCTCGGCGGCCGACGAACTCCTCGGCGACCATCGCCGCCATCGTGTCGGCGTCGTTCGTCGTTCCCCATGCCCTCCGTCCGTCGGGGAGCAACAGCGCCGCGAGCGCGTTCTCGGGATCGCCGCTGCGGCTGTGCATCACGGTGTACGCCTCGATGTCGACAGGGCCTTCGTGATCGGTGGCCAGCTCGCGGCCCGGTCCCGCGTCCACTTCCGCCTGAGGGTGGTCGTACCGGAAGCCGCCGGCCGGCGGTCGCGTCGAGTACAGGCCGACGGCGTGCTTCGTGATGAAGCCCCCGTTCGCGGTGCACAAGCCGTACGCGCCGGGGTCGGCCCGCAGCACGTCCACCATCGTGGCGATCGCGTGGGTCACGTAATTGTTCCAGGGGCCGCCCGCGAAGCTCAGCCCACCCGTGACCGTCAGCGGCCGACCGAGGCCAAGCCCGAGCTCGGCGGCCGCGATCTGCACGGCCGACGGGAAGCACGAGTAGAGATCGACGTGACCGACGTCGTCGATCCCGATGCCCGCGCCTGCGAGCGCGCCGCGGCCCGCGGCCCGGATCGCGGGCGACGACCGTAAGTCCGCCCGGTTCGAGACGTAGAGGTGGTCGTGGGCGTCGGCTCCGGACCACGGGAAGACCCACCGGTCCGGTGAGATGCCGAGGGCTAGCGCCCGTTCCACCGAGCACAGCAAGAGCGCGGCCGCTTGCTCGACGTGGTTGTTCGAGTTCATCAGCTTCGGATACGGATACCCGACCATCCGGTTGGCCGGCCCGGTGGCGCGCAGTTCTTGGGCGGTGAACGCATGTCGGATCCATGCGTGTGGGTTGGCCGCCGCCACCGCGCTGAAACGAGACCACAGCTCGGAGAGGTGGACCAGATGCGCTTCGGGTGACCGGCCGGCGGCCGCCCGCAGCGCGGTCTCGAACATCGGGTACATCTGCACCGGCATGAGCAGCCCGCGTTCGAGCTCGGCTGGGTGGCTCATCTCGAGGTCTTCGCCGAACCCCTCCGCCGCCGGCGTGTCGTCGGGCTCGACGGTCCACGGTGGCCGCCCGCCCTCGGCACGGTAGGCCATCCGCGTCCGCCATGCCTCCGCGCCGCCCATGAGGACGAAGTCGACTCGGCCATCTTGGATGTCGAGCGCGGTGCGGTTCACGAGCGCCTGCGGCGTGTTGCCGCCCGCCGTCGTGTAGATCGACTGCGGGGGCGACGCACCGATGCGGGCCGCCACGAGCCGGCCGGGGTCGCGGTATCGCCACGAGAGGAGGCTGATGACTCGGATGCTGTCAACGAGGCCGATCGCGCCGTCGCAACCGGCGTCGGCGGCGGCCCGCCGGGCCGCTTCGGCCAGCAGGTCGACGGGTTCCAACGCGGCATCACCCTGGTCCACGCGCTGGCTCAGCTGCCCGGTTCCGACGATCACAGGGGTACGGGGATCCAGCGCCACCAACGTCCTCCAACAACTTGACCGGCTGGTCAAGATTAAGCCCGCGGGTTGCCATCGGTACAATCGCCGAATCGAGATTCTCCTGGTCTGCACGGGCAACATCTGCCGCTCCCCGATGGCCGAGGGTCTCCTCCGCGCCTGCCTGGAGGCACGGGGGGTCGATGCGACCGTGTCGTCGACGGGGGTGTCGTTCCGTGACCGCCCTGCGTCCGCCAACGCGGTCGACGCCATGCGGCGAAGGGGCATCGACATCGACCCCCATCGCAGCCGCATGCTCGACGTCGATCAGCTCACCCGAGCCGATCTCGTCCTGTGCATGGAGCGAACCCATGTGCGGGAGGCGGTCATCCTCCACCCACCGAGCTTCCCGCGCGTCTTCACACTCAAGGAGCTCGTCCGCCGAGGCGAGCAGATCGGTTCGCGCGGTCCCGACGAGCACACCGAGCAGTGGTTGACGCGCGCCGGACTCGGGCGTCGGCCGCTCGATCACCTTGGCGCGTCCGCGGCCGACGACGTCGCCGACCCGATCGGACTCGGTCCCGACCAGTACGAGGAGACCGCGGCTGAGCTGGCCGACCTCGTCGCCCGTCTGGTCGACCTCATGTGGCCGCCGCTGACCACCGCCGTTGCCGCCCACCAGAATCGGGAGACCGCATGACCTGGCCCGCCTCGCGCGACACCGAGCTGTTCGACCTCATCGACCGCGAACTCGAACGCCAGAACACGACGATCCAGCTGACCGCGTCCGAGAACTTCGCCTCCCGGCAGGTGCTCGAAGCCACTGGCTCCGTCCTCACCAACAAGTACTCCGAGGGCTACCCGACCAAGCGCTACTACGGCGGCAATGAAGTCATCGACCAGGTCGAGGAGCTGGCGCGCGAACGGGCCGCCGCACTGTTTGGTGCCGACCACGCGAACGTGCAGCCGCACTCCGGCGCCAACGCGAACCTCGCGGCGTACTTCGCCATGCTCGAGCCCGGCGACACCGTGCTCGGCATGCGGCTCGATCAGGGTGGCCACCTCACCCACGGCTCGCCGGTGAACGCGAGCGGTCGGCTGTACCGGTTCGTTTCCTACGGCGTCACGGCCAGCGACGAGCGCATCGACTTCGACCAGGTCCGCGATGTCGCTCGCGCCGAGCGCCCGAAGATGATCGTGGCGGGCGCGACGGCGTATCCCCGAATCATCGACCCGGCCCCGTTCCGGGTTATCGCCGACGAGATCGGGGCCGTGTTCCTCTTCGACGCCGCCCACGTCGCCGGTCTGATCGCCGGCGGGGCGCACCCCAATCCCGTCCCCTACGCGGACATCGTCACGTTCACCACGCACAAGACATTGCGCGGTCCGCGGGGAGGATGCACCCTGTGCCGCGAAGAGCACGCCAAGGCGATCGACTCGGCGATCTTCCCCGGCATGCAGGGCGGACCGCTCGACCACGTGATCGCGGCGAAGGCCGTCGCGTTCCACGAAGCGGCGCAGCCCGAGTTCGCCGACTACGCGCGGCAAGTGGTGCAGAACGCGGCCGCGTTGGCCGAAGCCTTGGCCGGCGCCGGCTTCCGGCTCGTGTCCGGTGGCACCGACAACCACCTGATGCTCGTCGATCTCCGCGCCTTCGACCCCGATCTGTCCGGCAAGAAGGCCCGCTTGGCGCTCGACCGCGCCGGGATCAGCCTCAACGAGAACACCGTCCCCGACGACCCTCGTCCGCCATACATCACCAGCGGGCTCCGCATCGGATCACCCGCGACCACCACCCAGGGAATGCGCGAGCCGGAGATGGCCACCATCGGCGGGCTGATCCACCGCGCCCTCGTCGGGCGGGGCGACGACGCGGAGATAGCGGCCGTGCACGACGAGGTCGCCACCCTCTGCTCGAAGTTCACCCCGTACCCGTAGGCACATCGTGCGGACCATCGGCTCGGTCCGGCGCGACGCCTTCGGCCTCACCCACCGCCGCGGCGACGCGGGGGAGCGAGACGAACAGGCCGAGGTGCTTGCCGCGGGCGCGGCGCCGGGTCCGACCGTCCCCGTGAGAGCGTCGGTCAGGTCGATCGACTGCGTCGTCCGCGACGCCAGCTGAGCCGGGCACGAGGCGCCGCCACCCGCGGACGCCGGTGAGCGCCGGAGTCAATCGGGCGCGCGAGGCTGTCGCCGATGGGTTCGTACGCGGTCGTGCTGCTGGCCGCCTTCGTGACGACCTTTCTCTTGACGCCATTGTTCCGCCTTGCCTCGATCCGCACCGGAGCGGTCGTGCCGCCGGGCGAGCGCCGCATCCACGAGACGCCGCTCCCGACGCTCGGCGGAGCCGCGATGCTTGCCGGCTTTCTCGTCGCGATGGGCGTCGCATGGCGGCTCGCCTACTTCCGGCCCGTGTTCGAGGCGAGCAGTGCGCCGCTCGGCATCGTCGTGGCCGCGATCGTGATCTACGCGGTGGGCCAACTCGACGATCTGCGCAAGATCGGCCTCGCCGGCGGTGAGGGTGACGGTGTTTCCCCGCCGGCGAAGATGGCGGGGATGGTGCTGGCCGGCAGCATCTTGTCGCTGGCCGGTGTCAGCACAATCTTCTTGCGGGTGCCGTTCGGAGGGATCTTCTCGCTCTCCCCGGACCTGTCGACGTTCATCACCGTGCTCTGGGTCGTGGGCATGGCGAACGCGCTCAACTTCATCGACGGACTGGACGGGCTGTGCGCCGGCATCGTCGCCATCGCGTCGGGCGCCTTCTTCCTCTACGGGCACCGCCTCGAGAACGTCGACGTATTGCGGCCCGGGAACATCGGCCCGCTCCTCGCGGTCGTCACCCTCGGGATCTGCTTGGGCTTCCTGCCGCACAACTTCCACCCGGCGCGGATCATCATGGGTGACGCGGGGGCGCTACTCCTCGGTTTGCTGATGGCCGCGTCGACGATGGCGGTCGGCGGGAGCACGGACACCGAGTACAGCGGCCAGACGTTCTTCTTCTTCGCGCCACTCGTCATCCCTCTCTTCATCCTCGGAGTCCCAATCCTCGACACCGCGTTCGCGATCGCGAGGCGGGCCACGCGGCGGGCGAACCCGGCCGGAGCCGACAAGGAGCATCTCCATCACCGGTTGATGCGCCTCGGCCACGGCCAGCGCCGTAGCGTGCTCATCCTGTGGGCATGGACGGCGATCCTGTCCGCGCTCGTGCTGTACCCGACCTACACCGGGCGCGGCGACGCCGTCGTCCCCCTCGGCGTCGCCGGCCTTGGTCTCATCCTGTACACGATCTTCCATCCCGGGGTGCGGCGCAGCCGCGCCGACGTCGACGCGTGACGCGACGACTCTGCTCGCGTAGGTTGGCCGGGCCGAACGCGAACGCAGTGCGCCGAAACATGGAATTTGCGGTTCCGAAAGCGCGCTTGTAGATTGCGAAAACATTCACAAGCGGCCGGAGGGGGTTCGGCCGCCCGATCAGTGAGGCACGAGTTGGACCGACGGGAGCGCCGCGAACTCAACGCCGGGTTCGGCGAGAGCCTCTCCCGCGCCTTCGAGCTCGCTCTCACACCCGCCATTTTCGCCTGGTTGGGCTGGTTTCTCGACGGCAAGCTCGGCACCCGCCCGCTGTTCACCGTCGTGCTGTTCTTCTTCGTCGTCTGCTACCTGATGTGGAAGATGTTCGTGCGCTACGACGCGGACATGCGCGACGAAGAGAGCCGTCTTCTCCAGCCCAAGGGCGATCGGGGGACACGGTGAGCGCAGCTCCCGAGGTCGAGCCGGTCGAAGCCCACCTGGCGTTCGACATGGTGCGGCGGGCGGTGCCGTTCGCACCGGTGATCGTGCTTCTCGCCGCCCTCGCGCGCGGTACCGACGGCGCCTGGTCGGCGGCGATCGCGATTGCGCTCGTGCTCGTGAACCTGGTGCTGTCGGCACTGGCCCTCGTGTGGGCCGCCGGGATCTCGCTCAACGCGATCATGGCCGTCGCCCTCGGCGGCTTCCTCGTGCGCATGGGTCTCGTCACCGCCGTCGTGTGGGCGGTGAAGGACACCGGCTTCGTCGATTTGCCCACCCTCGCCGTGGTGGTGCTCGTGACGCATCTCGGTCTCCTCGCCTGGGAGACCCGGTACGTGTCCGCGTCGCTCGCCTATCCCGGCCTCAAGCCTGCTACCGAGAAGGAGGCCCGCTGACCGTGCTCAACGTGTTCGCGATCGACTTCCCACCCATCAGCCACGTCATCGAGTGGCCCACGGGTCCGCTCGGGATCAACAAGGTCGTCGTCCTCATGATCCTGTCGGTCCTCACCGTCTTCGCGTTCCTGTACGCGGCGGGCCGCAAGCAGGAGCTGGTGCCGAAGGGGATCCAGAACGTGGCGGAGGCCACGGTGGACTTCATCCAGGACGGGATCATCCTGCAGACCATCGGCCCTGATGGGCTCTACTGGACGCCCTTCCTCCTCACGATGTTCACGTTCATCTTCGTGTGCAACATCTGGGAGGTCATCCCGCTGGCGCAGATGCCCGTCAACGCGCGCATCGCGCTACCGATGTTCATGGCCCTGTTGGTGTGGGTGATCTTCATCGTCATGGGCATCGTGAAGCAGGGCCCGCTCAAGTACTTCAAGAACATCATGTTCCCGCCAGGGGTGCCGAAGGCGCTCTACATCCTGGTGACGCCCATCGAGTTCGTGTCGACGATCTTCGTGCGACCGCTCTCACTCTCGGTCCGGCTCTTCGCGAACATGCTCGCCGGCCACCTTCTGCTCACGAGCTTTGCTGTCATCAGCGCCGCGCTGTTCACCCTCAAGGTCGTCGTGGTGATCCTGCCGGCATCGGTGTTCCTGCTCATCGCTCTCACCGGCTTCGAGGTCCTGGTCGCGTTCCTCCAGGCCTTCATCTTCACGATCCTGACCGCGGTGTACATCGGTTCGTCGATGCACCCCGAGCACTGAAAACCAAAGGAGAACCCGTGCTTCACATTCTCGCAGAACAGGACCCGGGCGAGCTGCTTAAGGGGCTGACCGCCGTCGGCCGAGGCATCGTGTACGGCGGCGCGGCCATCGGTCCCGGCGTCGGCATCGGCCTCGTGGTCGGCAACGCGATCACCGCGATGGCCCGCCAGCCGGAGGCGGCCGGCATGGTGCGCACCACCATGTTCCTCGGCATCGCGTTCACCGAGGCGCTCGCCCTGTTCGGGTTCGTCCTCGCGTTCATCATCTCGGGCTAGGAGAGACCATGCGCACCCGCAAGCTACTCGCCGGCGTGCTGCTCGCCGTCGTCGCCACGATGGCGTTCGGCGGTATCGCGGCCGCCCAGGAGAGTCCGACGGGCCCCAAGGACGAGTTCACGAAGGAGTGCATCGAGAAGCTCGAGAACGGCGGTGCGATCGACGACTGCCAGAAGGCGCCGAGCCCGATCTCACCGGCGACCAACGAGCTCATCTGGGGGATCATCTCCTTCGTCGTGCTGTTCGTCCTTCTGTGGAAGCTGGCGTGGCCCGGCATCAGGAAGGGGATGGAAGCGCGCACCGAGCGGATCCGGTCCAGCCTCGAGGAGGCCGAGCACGCCAAGGCCGAAGCCGAGCGGGTGCTCGACGAGTACCGCCGGCAGGTCGCCGAGGCGAAGAGCGAGGCGGGCGGCATCATCGAGGAAGCCCGTCAACAGGCGGACGCGATGCGCCGCGAGCTCCAGGCTCGCGCTGAGTCCGACATCGCCGATCTGCGCCAGCGAGCCGCAGCCGACGTGGAAGGGGCCAAGGGCGCCGCCATCGCCGAGCTCACCGAACAGGTGGCCCAGATCGCGATCAATGCCGCTGAACTGATCGTGCAGCGGAGCCTCGACCGCGACACACAGATCCAGTTGATCGAGAACTACATCAACCAGGTGGCGGCGCGCGATGACGGCTGAAACCGACGAACGCATCGGTCACTACGCCGAGGCGCTCCTCGGCGTCGCCGAGGCCGAGGGCACGCTGTCGGAGGTCGAGGACGAGCTGTTCCGGTTCGCACGCGCCCTCGAGGGCTCCGACGAGTTGCGCAGCGCGCTCACCGACCCGCACATCCCGGCCAGCCGACGCCAGCAGATCGTCGAGGACATCCTGGGCCCGAGGGCGACGTCCACGACGACCGCGCTCGTCTCGATGGTCGTCGGCACCGGCCGCGCTCGTGATCTGCCCGCGATCATCGACTCCTTGGTGCGGATGAGCGCGGCGCAAGCCAACAAGGCGGTGGCCGAGGTCCGCAGCGCGGTCGAGCTCACCGAGGATCAGCGCACGCGGCTGGCGGCGGCGCTCGAGCGGGCCACGGGCAAGGCCGTCGAAGTGAAAGTCGTCGTCGATCCTTCGGTCCTCGGCGGCATCGTCACCACCGTCGGCGACACCGTGATCGACGGCAGCGTCCGCCACCGCCTCGACCAGCTCAAGCACGCGATCTGATGTCGCCCTCACTCGTCCGCTTCGCTCACTCCGTTCGGGCGAGGTCATTGGCGCCCGTCTACGGCGGGCCCGACAGGCTTGTCCCGGCCGACGGGCGCACCCGGATCGGCCGGAGATCGAGGGGGCCGGCAGAAGCCGCCCCCTCGAGCACCCCCACACGTGCTCGAGAGGTTTCTTATGGCTGAGCTCACCATCAACACGAACGACATCGCCGAGGCGCTGCGCCGCAACCTTGAAGGCTTCGAGCCGAGCGTCGAGGTCACGCAAGTCGGCCGCATCCTCGAGGTGGGCGACGGAATCGCCCGCGTCTCGGGACTACCCGACGCGGGCGTGAACGAGCTGCTGGAGTTCGAGGACGGGACGCTCGGTCTCGCGCTCAACCTCGACGAGGATTCGATCGGTGCCGTCATCCTCGGCACGGGCGAGTCGGTCGAGGAAGGCGGGACGGTCAAGGCCACCGGGCGCATCCTTTCGGTGCCCGTCGGCGACGCGCTCCTCGGCCGGGTGGTCGACGCCCTCGGCCGCCCCATCGACGGCGGCCCGCCGATCACTGGCGCCGAGACCCGGCGCATGGAGATCCAGGCGCCCGGCATCACCGGTCGCAAGCCCGTGCACGAGCCGCTGCAAACCGGCATCAAGGCCATCGACTCGATGACGCCGATCGGCCGTGGTCAGCGCGAGCTGATCATCGGTGACCGCAAGACCGGCAAGACCACGGTCTGCATCGACACGATCCTGAACCAGAAGGGTTTGGGCGTGAAGTGCATCTACGTGGCGATCGGCCAGAAGGGCTCGACGGTGGCGAGCACCGTCGCGACCCTCCACGAACGCGGCGCCATGGACTACACGGTTGTGGTCGCCGCGCCGGCGTCGGAGCCCGCCCCGTTCAAGTACCTCGCGCCGTACTCCGGCTGCGCCATGGGCATGCACTGGATGGAGAACGGCGAGCACGCGTTCATCGTCTACGACGACCTGTCGAAACAGGCCGAGGCCTATCGCCAACTATCGCTCCTCCTGCGCCGCCCGCCGGGCCGCGAGGCATATCCGGGCGATGTCTTCTACCTCCACAGCCGGCTGCTCGAGCGGGCCGCGAAGCTCAACGACGCGCGAGGTGCCGGATCGCTCACCGCGTTCCCCGTGGTGGAGACGAAGGCCGGCGACGTCACCGCGTACATCCCCACCAACGTCATCTCGATCACGGACGGGCAGGTGTACCTCATCGACGACCTGTTCAAGGCCGGCATCCGGCCCGCGGTCGACGTTGGCATCTCGGTGTCCCGCGTCGGCGGCGCCGCGCAGATCAAGGCCATGCGCGCCGTGAGCGGCGGCTTGAAGATCGACCTCGCCCAGTTCCGCGAGCTCGAGGCGTTCGCCACGTTCGGCTCCGAGCTCGACAAGGTGTCGGCCGCGCAGCTCGCCCGCGGCTACCGGCTCGCCGAGCTGTTGAAGCAGAACCTCAACTCACCGATGCCCGTCGAGGAGCAAGTGGTCTCGATCTTCGCGGGGACGGGCGGTCACCTCGACGATCTGCCGGTGGGCGACGTCCGGCGTTTCGAGGCCGAACTGCTCGACTTCATGCGCACCCGCTACGGCACCGTCCTCGACCACATCCGCAACAGCGGCAACCTTCCCGAGGGCGACGATCTCGAGAAGGCGATCAAGGAGTTCCGAGAGACCTTCCAGGTCACCGAAAGCCTCGCCGCCTCCGACGCCGACGACACGGACGAACCGGGGCAATGATTTCGCCCTCACTCTTTCGCTTCGCTCACTCCGTTCGGGCGAGCTTGGCGGCGCCCCCCTCGGGCACCCCCCACTCGCGGTCGAGTCTGGTGCGGGCGAGCTAATGGCTGGCGGCCAGGAACGGGTTCTTCGGCGTCGGATCAAGTCGATCGATTCGACGAAGAAGATCACCAAGGCCATGGAGCTCATCGCCGCGTCGCGCATCGTCCGGGCCCAGCAGCGCGTCGCCGCCGCCCGGCCCTACAGCGAGCGGATGATGGAGGCGTTGAAGCACATCGCCCACAGCGGTGTCACGTTCCACCACCGGATGCTCGAGGTCGAGGCCACGAGCGACATCCGCGCGATCGGCTACATCGTCGTCACCGCAGACCGCGGGCTCGCGGGCGCCTACAACTCGAACGTCATCCGCGCCGCCGAGCGGTCGATGCGGCGCGAGACCGGCATGGGGCGTGTATCCAAGCTGTACATCGTCGGCAAGAAGGGCACCAATTACTTCCGCTACCGCGGTCACCGCATCGAGCGGTCGTTCCTCGGCGTCACCGACCAGCCCCGCTACGAGCAGGCGCGTGAGATCGGCGAGACGGTGACGCAGGCGTTCGAGGACCGCGAGATCGACGTGGTCGAGATCGTCTACACGCAGTTCCTGTCTGCGGGCACGCAGCGCGTGGTGGTGCGCCGTCTCGTGCCCGCCGACATCAAGGCGCTCACCGAGGTCCCCGAGGGCGAGCGACCGCAAGGCGATTACGAATACGAACCCGGCCCGGTGGCCATCCTCGACGAGCTGCTCCCGAAGTACGTGCAAGCTCGCATCTATGCCGCCCTTCTCGAGGCGTCGGCGTCCGAGCATGCGGCCCGGCAGCGGGCGATGAAGTCGGCCACCGACAACGCCGACGAGTTGAAGACGAACCTCACGCGGGTCATGAACCGGGCCCGCCAGGACGCCATCACCACCGAGATCATGGAGATCGTCGGCGGCGCGGAGGCCCTCCGCCAAGCCGGCCGAGGAGAGGGCGACCTGGTCGGTCCCGACCTCCTCGTCGACGACATGTTCACCGATCGGTTCGACACAGGAGACTTCTCATGACCGTCACCGAGAGTGAAGCCCAGGAGCCGGAGCAGCTCAAGGACGGGCGCGTGGTTGCCATCGCCGGCCCGGTCGTGGACGTCGAGTTCCCCCACGGCCACCTGCCCGCGATCAACACCGCACTCGAGTTCACGATCAGCATCGGGGGCGAGGAGGTCGCGATCACCGCCGAGGTTGCCCAGCAGATCGGCGAGGGTCGGGTGCGGGCCATCTGCTTGAAGCCGACCGACGGTCTGACTCGTGGCGCCCCGGTGCACAACACCGGCCGCGGGATCTCGATGCCGGTAGGCGACGCGGTGCTCGGCCACGTGTGGAACGTGATCGGCGAGCCGCTCGACACCCAAGGTGAGGCCGTCGAGGGCATCGAGGAGCGCTGGGAGATCCACCGTCCCGCGCCCGATTTCGACCAGCTCGAACCCAAGCGCAACGTGTTCACCACCGGCATCAAGGTCATCGACCTGCTCACTCCTTACCTCCAGGGCGGCAAGATCGGTCTGTTCGGCGGCGCCGGCGTCGGCAAGACGGTCGTCATCCTCGAGATGATCAACCGGGTCGCCACCCAGCACGGCGGCATCTCGGTGTTCGCGGGGGTGGGCGAGCGCACTCGTGAGGGCACCGACCTGTGGATCGAGATGCAGGAGTCGGGCGTCATCGAGAAGGCCGCGCTCGTCTACGGCCAGATGGACGAGCCCCCCGGCGTCCGTTTGCGGGTCGCGCTGTCGGCGCTCACCGTCGCCGAGTACTTCCGCGACGTGCGCCAGCAGGACGTGCTCCTGTTCGTCGACAACATCTTCCGGTTCGTGCAGGCCGGCTCGGAGGTGTCCACCCTCCTCGGCCGGATGCCGTCGGCGGTTGGTTACCAGCCGACGCTGGCCGACGAGATGGGCGAGTTGCAGGAGCGCATCACGTCGACCCGGGGTCGGTCGATCACCTCGCTGCAAGCCGTGTACGTGCCGGCCGACGACTACACCGACCCGGCACCGTTCACGACGTTCACGCATCTCGACGCCACCACTGAGCTCTCCCGCCAGATCGCCGCGCTCGGCATCTACCCGGCGGTGGACCCGCTGGCGTCGACGTCGACCATCCTGGCCCCCGAAGTGGTGGGCGAGCGGCACTACGCGGTGGCGAACCGGACCAAGGAGATCCTCCAGCGCTACAAGGAGCTGCAGGACATCATCGCCATCCTCGGCCTCGACGAGCTGTCCGAGGAGGACCGTGTGACGGTCAACCGAGCGCGGAAGATCCAGCGGTTCCTGTCGCAGCCCTTCAACGTCGGCGAGGTGTTCACCGGCATGAAGGGGATCACGGTGTCGGTCGAGGACACCGTCGAGTCCTTCGACATGCTCTGCAACGGCGAGCTCGACGACCTGCCGGAGCAGGCCTTCCTCAACGTCGGCGACGCCGAGTCGGCGCGGGCGAAGGCCAAGCAGCTCCAGGAATCCTGATGTCGCGGCTTCTCGACGCAATAGCACGTCGATTTGACGGGCTATTGCGTCAAGAACGACAGGGGGTGGGCGGATGAGTCTCGACGTGCAGGTGGTCACCCCGGAGCGGATCCTCTACACGGGCGAGGCGGCGATGGTCGTCGCGCGCACGCTCAGCGGGGGCGACATCGCGTTCCTCACCGGTCATGCCCAGTTCCTCGGCGCGTTGAGCGTGTGGCCGGTGCGCGTCAAGCAAGAGGGCGGCGGCGAGGAGGCGTTTGCCGTCCACGGCGGCTTCGTCGAAGTGTGCGACGACACCGTGAGCATCCTGTCCGACGTGGCCGAGGCGGCCGGTCAGATCGACGTCGAGCGGGCGCAGCGAGCGAAGGACCGGGCGGCGCAGGCGGTACGCGACGCGGCCGGCGACGAGGAAGCCCTCGCTGCGGCCGAGGCCGCGCTGCGGTGGGCCGAGGTGCGCATCGAGGTCGCGGCGCTGGCGTCCACTGCCCGAGGGGCGCCTCACTGAGATCCGGCCCGCTCCGCCCGCCGGGCGACAAACCGCCGCATCGACCCCAGCAGCCCGCCTGGCACCGATCGCCGGGCGTCGGCCACGTGCTCCGAGAGCGCCCCGGCCATGGCCGCACCCGACTGTCCTCGGGTCCGCGGCGGCCGGCTCATGTCCCAGTCCAGCGTCCGACGTCCAGGCGGGGACGACCCTCCTGAGTCTGGCGCGGTCGAAAAGGGCGACGACGACCACCCGGTACCCTCGCTCGCGTGTCGGTCGCGGAGCGGGGGTTTCGGCTCGGGGAGAGACGCTCGGTGCCGACGCCGCGGCAGCGGCGGCGGCGGTTTCGCGGCGATCGCTACGTCGCCTTCGACTCGGCCTGGTCGGCGGCGATGCGCATGGTTGCCGACGAGCCGGCGCGCTACACCCCATCGGACCGTCATGGCTGGCCGAGTGGGCGGACGCGCGCCGCGTCGGTGGAGGACCTCTACTACCAGGTTCGCCGAAATCGGCCGGGCTGCGACCGGCCCGCCTGATCGTGCCCCGGCGCCGACTCGGTGTGGTGCTGCCAGTCCCGTCCCCGGTGGCGGCGGAGGTGGACGGCCTCCGGCGGGCGTGCGGCGACGGGATGCTCGACCGCGTCCCCCCGCACCTCACCCTGGTGCCGCCCGTCAACGTCCGTGAGGACGACGTCGGTGCGGCGCTGGCCACGGTCCGCACCGCCGCCGGCCGGTCACGCCCGATCGCCTTGGAGCTGGGACCCCCCGCGACGTTCCTGCCGGTATCGCCGGTGTTGTACCTCGCAGTGGGCGGCGGCACCGAGCTTCAACGGCTGCGCGACGAGGTTTTCCAGCCGCCCCTCGCCCGCAGCCTCACCTGGGCGTTCGTCCCTCACGTGACCATCGCCGACCAGATGGACGAGGGCCGCATCGCCGCCGCGCTGACCGCCCTCGCTGACTACCGGGTGTCCGTGGTGTTCGACGCGGTCCACGTCCTCCAGGAAGGGCCGGGCCGGGTCTGGACGCCGGTCGCCGACGTCCTGCTCGGGCCCGAGGTCGTCATCGGCAGGGGCGGCCTGCCGCTCACGCTCACCGTGAGCACCGTGCTCGACCCGGAAGCCCTCGCCGTTGCCCTGGCCGAACTGGTCCCGTCGGGCGCAGCGCCGCTCGTGGTGACGGCCCGGCGCGACGGGCGCGTCGTCGGCGTGCTCCAGGGGTGGACCGCCGGGGTATCGGGGCAGGTCACGAGCATTGCGATCGCACCCGAAGCCATGGCCGACGACGTCGACCGTCACCTCCTGGCCGAAGCCAGGAGCCAGGCCGCGGCCCGGGAGTGCGAGTTGCTCGAAAAGTTTTCTCCTGATTGACGTTTGGAGAGTCCGCCGTCGGGTAGCCGAGGGGCAATCAACGCACGGCACCGGGACCGCCCCTCCCACCTCGTCGTCCCGGTGCCGTGCTGAATCTCAAGGAACAACCGACCCACCCCACACAAAAGCACTGAGCCCGCCGACTCCGCGCCGTCGGCGGGCTCTGTGTTTTTCGCCCCAACCGGTCCAGCCGAACGGGCCTCAGCCGAAATCGATGGCTGAGAAGCTGCGGAGCTTTTGGAGGCGGTGGCGGGCGTTGACCAGGCGGACGGTGCCGGACTTGGAGCGCATGACGAGGGACTGAGTGGTGGCCCCCCGGTCGTCGTAATGGACGCCCTTGAGCAGCTCGCCGTCGGTGATGCCGGTGGCTGCGAAGAAGCAGTTGTCCCCCTCAACCAGGTCCTCGGTGCCGAGCACGCGGTCCAAGTCGTAGCCCTCGTCGATCGCCTGCTGCCGCTCCCCGTCGTTCCGCGGCCACAACCGGCCCTGGATCTCGCCGCCCATGCACTTCAGGGCCGCGGCGGCGAGGACGCCTTCGGGGGTGCCGCCGATGCCGAAGAGGATGTCGGCCCCCGACTCGGCCCACGCGGTGGAGATCGCGCCAGCGACGTCACCGTCGGGGATGAGCCGGATGCGAGCTCCGGTGGCCCTCACCTCCGCGATCAGCTCGGCGTGGCGATCGCGGTCGAGGATCACCGCGGTTACGTCGCGGATCGACTTGTGGGTGGCCTTCGCCACGGCTTCCAGATTCTCGGTAGGTGAGCGGGTGAGGTCGACCGCGCCGGCCGCGTCGGGCCCGACTGCCAATTTCTCCATGTACACGCATGGGCCCGGGTTGAACATCGAGCCGCGCGCGCTCACGGCGATCACGGAGATGGCGTTGCCCCGGCCGAGCGACGTGAGCGTGGTGCCCTCGACCGGATCGACGGCGATGTCGGTGGGCGGAGGGGTGCCGTCGCCGATCTGCTCGCCGTTGTAGAGCATCGGCGCTTCGTCCTTCTCGCCCTCGCCGATGACGACGATGCCGTCCATCGGCACGGTTTGCAGCACGATGCGCATCGCGTCGACCGCCGCCCCGTCCGCCCCTTCCTTGTCACCGCGCCCCATCCACCGTGACGCCGCGAGCGCCGCGGCTTCGGTGACCCGGACGAGCTCGAGCGCGAGGTTCCGGTCGGGGACTTGGGTGTCCGGCGGCATGGACAGGGACGTTACCCAACCGGCTCCCGGCCGGGCACCGGACGGTGGCGCTTACTGCGCGGCGTCGGACAAGAGCGCGGCGTCGTCGACGATCGCCACCTCGTCCTCCCGCTGCACCACGGTCACCGGCGTCCCGAGCGCGTTCCAGATCATCAGCTGAGGGAGATGCACGAGCGCCTCCTCCATCCCCCCGAACCGGAAGCGCACGAGCAACGCATCGCCCCCGTCGTCCGCGAAGCGGACGACGGTGAGGTCTTCCTCGCCGTGGACGTCGACCACGCGAACGTCCTGCCACATCCTGTACATGCCCTACCCCCCACCTCTCGCCCGCCCAGCGTGCCACATGTCGTGCGGTGCCGCAGCCCTCACCGCCGCCCCATCCGTTGGCGTGGTCTGTCGGCGGTAGACGGCGATACTGGAGGGATGACGAGCAAGGACGAGTGGCGGGCCGCGTACGCCGCAACCACAACGCGCGACGCAGATTTCGCGACGATGTCGGGCATTCCGCTCGAACCGGTCTACGGGCCGGCCGACGGCGAGTTTCCGGGTCAGCCCCCGTACACGCGGGGCCCGCACGCGTCGATGTACCGCTCGAAGCTCTGGACGATGCGCATGTTCGCGGGCTTCGGCACCGCGGAGGAGACGAACCAGCGGTTCCACGAGATCCTCCGTGCCGGTGGTGATGGTCTGTCCACCGCGTTCGACCTTCCGACGTTGATGGGCCGCGACTCCGACGATCCCCACAGCGAAGGAGAGGTCGGCAAGTGCGGCGTCGCCGTCGACACCCTGGCCGACATGGAGGACCTGTTCGCGGGCGTCGATCTCCGCACGGTCTCGACGTCGATGACCATCAATTCGCCCGCAGCGGTGATCTTCGCGATGTACGTCGCCGTCGGCGAGCAGACGGGCGTCCCGCGCGCCGAGCTGAGCGGCACGCTCCAGAACGACATCCTCAAGGAGTACCAAGCACAGAAGGAGTTCGTGTTCCCGCCGCGGCCGTCGATGAGGCTGGTGCGCGACACGATCGCGTTCTGCTCAGCGGAGATGCCGCGGTGGCACCCGATTTCGATCTCCGGGTACCACATTCGTGAGGCTGGCTCCACCGCCGCCCAGGAGCTGGCCTTCACACTGGCCAACGGTTTCGCGTACGTCGAGCTGGCGACCGCGGCCGGGCTCGCCGTCGATGCCTTCGCCCCGCGCCTGAGCTTCTTCTTCAATGCTCACGTCGACTTCTTCGAGGAGATCGCGAAGTACCGGGCCGCCCGGCGGATCTGGGCGCGGTGGATCACCGAGCGCTACGGCGCGACCGATCCGCGTTCCGCAAAGCTGCGGTTCCACACGCAGACGGCGGGCGTGTCGCTCACGGCGCAGCAGCCCGAGGTGAACATCGCCCGTACGGCCATCGAAGCACTGGCCGGAGTCCTCGGCGGAACGCAAAGCCTGCACACGAACTCGATGGATGAGGCGTTGGCATTGCCCACTGAGAAGACGGCTCGCATCGCGTTGCGCACCCAGCAGGTCATCGCGTTCGAGAGCGGCGTCACCAACGTCGCCGATCCCCTGGGAGGTTCGTACTTCGTCGAGGCCCTCACCGACGAGATGGAGCGGCAAGCCGACGAGATCTTCGCCCACATCCTGGAGCTCGGAGGCGGTTCGATGCTCGAGGGCGCCTACGCCGGGCTCGACAACGGGTACTACCAGGGTTGCATCGCCGAGTCCGCGTACGACCTCGAGCGCAAGATCAACAGCGGCCGTCGGGTCGTCGTCGGGGTGAATCGCTTCACGGAAGGCAACGAGACCGACCGCATCGACATTCTCCAGATCACCGCCGAGCAAGAGCAGCAGCAGATCAAGCGTCTCCACGCGGTGAAGGCCGACCGCGACGGCGAGGCCGTCCACCAGGCGCTCGGTCGACTGCGGGCCGACGCGGCCGACCCGACAGTCAACCTGATGCCCGATCTCATCGATGCGGTGCGGGTCTATGCCACCGAAGGAGAGGTCATGGGGACCCTCGCCGAGGTGTTCGGACGCTACGTGGAGACGCCCGTCATCTGAATGGAGTCACCGCCGAGGAGGATGGTTCGGCGGGTTGCGAAGCTTTCGGAAGCGACGACGCGCGACGCGCGCCCGCGCCAGCAACTCGGCTTGGTGGTGACGGACGGACTCGGTATAGAAGTAGGGATGGCTGTACATGAGTGATGTCCCTTCGGACGCAGCGCGGCCATGGGCCGCGAGCGAGTGGCATGGGCTGTCAGTGCGACGTCCCGGTGGGGGACGCTGGCGCCCGCGCTCAGGCGATGCCGTGGAGGACCGCGGTGCTGTCGGAAAGCCAGCCAACACTGGCGTTACGAGGCTGGATCAATGTGGTCCTCGTTTCCTCACTCACGTTCGTCAAGCGGCGAACACGGCACTCTGCTCCGACCATGCGCCGCGGACAAATGAATATCGGTTGGCCTGAATCGCGCGGGTCGCGCCCGCAGTAGCCTCCGGCTCCGTGGCTGGCCCGCTCCGCGCCCCGCGCGTCACCGCCGCCATGTGCGCGTACGGCCGGGTGCTGGCCGAACCTCGCCTCTCGCCCGACGGGAGCCGTGTCGCGTACGGGGCGACGGCGATGGGCCGCGGCTCGTTGCGCGTCGTCCCGGTCGACGGAGGCTGCGAGGTGACGGTGACGTCCGCGCCGCCGCCCCGCCCCGCCGCGGCGTACGGCGGCGGCGTCTACGACTGGACACCGGACGGCACCGCGCTCGTCTACGCGGCCGTCGACGGCGGCCTGTGGCTCGTGCCGGCCGCCGGCGGGGCGCCACGCCAGATCGTCGAGGCCCTCGCCGCTGGCCCCGCGTCGTCGCCGTCGGTCTCGCCCGATGGCACCCGCGTCGCCTACGTCGTCGATGCGCATCACGTGGCCGTCGCGCCGCTCGCGCCCGACGGTGCGTGGCCCGTCCGGCTGTCCAGCACGGCCGACTTCTGCTTCGACCCGAGTTGGTCACTGGACAGCGACCTCGTGGTATGGCACGAGTGGGACGTTCCGAACATGCCGTGGGACGGGAGCCGCATCGTCGTACGGTCCGCGGATGCGAGCTTGCCGCCGCTCGTGATCGACGGCGGGGACGATGTGTCGGTGCAGCAGCCGCGGTTCTCGCCCGACGGCGCGCAGCTGGCCTACTTGTGCGATCGCGCTGGCTGGCTGAACCTGTGGGTGGCGTCGGCAGAGGGCAAGGATCCCGCACCGCTGCTCGCCGAGGACCACGAGCACGGCGACCCGTCGTGGGGTCAGGGGCAGCGGTCGTACGCGTGGGCTCCCGACGGGCGGGCCATCGCGTTCAACCGCAACGAGGCCGGGTTCGGGCGGCTGTGTGTCGTCGACCTGGACGGTGAGGTCCGAGAGCTCGCGACCGCGGTCCACGGCGGCCTGACCTGGGTCGCGGACCGGATCGCGGCGATCCGCAGCGGGGCCCGCACCCCCACGTCGATCGTCGTCTACGACGTCGACACCGCGGACCGCACGACGGTCGCCCGGGGCCCGGTCGGCGGGTTCGAGGAGCTCGACCTGCCGGAGCCTCAGGCGGTGACCTGGACGGGCGACGACGGCGCGGTCGTGCACGGGCGTCTGTATGAGCCAACGTTCTCGGCCACGGGTTCGTCGCCGCCGCCCATGGTGGTGTGGATCCACGGCGGGCCGACCGGTCAGTGGGCGGTCACGTTCATGGCGCGTCTCGTGTTCTTCCTCGAGCGGGGCTGGGCGATCCTGTTGCCCGACCATCGAGGCTCCACGGGCCACGGCCGCGAGTACGCGCAGGCGCTGCGCGGGCGATGGGGCGACCTCGACGTGAGCGACGTGGCCCGCGGCATGCAGGCCGCCGCGGAGTCGGGCTGGGGCGATCCGCGCCGCATGGCGCCCATGGGCGGGTCGGCCGGCGGTTTCACCGTGCTCAACCTGCTAGCCAGGCACCCGGAGCTGTGCGCTGCCGGCGTCGACCTGTTCGGCGTCACCGACCTGTTCGATCTCAACGAGACCACCCATCGCTTCGAAGCCCACTATCTCCAGACCATCGTGGGCACGCTGCCCGCCGCCGCGGACCGCTACCGCGAATGGTCACCGATGTCGGTCGTCGATCGGATCCAGTCGCCGTTGCTCGTCCTGCAGGGGACCGCCGACGAGGTCGTCCCACCGTCGCAGTCGGAGACCGTCGTGAAGCGCCTGCAGGCGCTCGGGCGGACGGTCGAGCTCAAGCTGTACGACGACGAGGGCCATGGGTGGAACCGGCCCGAGACGATCATCGATGAACTCACCACGATCGAGTCGTTCCTCCGGAGGCATGTGCTGGAGTGGAGGTCATGACCCAATGACCAGTCGCTGGTGTCCGTCCTGCGGGGCCGAGTATGTCGAAGGCGTCACCGACTGCATCGACTGCGGTGTCGCGCTGGTCGACGAACGACCGCTCAGCGTGGAGGAAGTCGGCGGGCCGGAGGACGAGCAGCTCGCCTACGAGCTCGACGAGTACGACCGCGACGGGCGTATGACCGTCGACCGCCTGCTCACCGGCGAACACGTCCCCCATGCGTGGGAGGGCGTCACTCTCGTCGTGCGGGCCTCGGACGAGGCCGCGGTGGATCACATCCTCGAGCAGGTCGAGATCGGGACGGGGCTCGATCCCGACGCTGAGCAGGTCGTCTATGAGTTGGGGGACTGGCCCGAGGAGCAACGGGCCCAACTCGTCGACGCGCTCGTCGCCGACGGGATCTCGTTCGAGTGGGACGAGAACGGCGACCTCGCCGTGCTCGAGACCGACGAGGAACGAATCGAAGCGATGCTCGACGCCATCGAGTATCCCGACTCGCTGCCGGTCGACGACGGGACCGAAGGCGGGGCCGACGCCGGAGGCGAGGACGGCCTGCTGGCCAACGACACGCTCTCCGAGCTGTTCGTGGCGGCCGATCGGCTCATGCACGACGCCGAGGACCACGAGGGTGTGCTGTCGTTGGTGGACGCGGCCCGCATGGCGGCCAGCCTGCCCCTGCCGTTCGGTTTCGCCCCTGCGGTGTGGGCCGACATCAACGAACAGGTCGGTGCGCTGCGCCATGCCCTCGAAGGCGACGCGGACGACGAGGACATCATGAACCGCGCCCGCACCCTCCGGAACCTCCTCCGCGACTACGTCTGACCGCCATCGGCCGGGGCGGGCCGGGGCGGGCCGGCCGGCGAAACCCGCCATAGCCTGAGTTGGTGATCCTGGCCGAGCTGGAGGTGTTCCACTCCCGGCCGTATTCACCGACCCGGCGGGTGGCGCTCGGGATGACCGATCTTCCGGTCGACCAAGCGCCTGGCTTCGGCGGGATTCTGCTCGGTGGGATCGTCGCGGCTCACATGGCCGACCTCGATCCCGACCTGTTCGACGACCTCCACCGGCTGTCGATCCAGCTCGAGCACGGGGCCCGGATCTCGCAGCCCCGGCTGCGGCACCGTTTCCAGACCGACCACGTGGGGCTGGCCCGCAGCGTGCACCGCCTGATCGGCAACGGAGACCAGGTCAACTTCGAACTCGACAGCAACGGCTCGGCCGCACAGCAGATCCTGGCCGCGGTCTACGCCGCGGGAGCCACCCCGGCAGCGGTCCGTCGCGCGGTGATGGAAGCCGTTCGCAAGGGCATGCGATGGTGGGGACCGATCGGTCCCGCGCTCGTCGCTCATCTCTCGGGACGGGCGGGGTCGGACGCTTGGTCGCTCAGCGCGCTGCGCGACCCGGTCGAGTGGGCGTTGACCGTCCTCGGCTTCGCGGCCGACCGCGCCGACGACCGTCCCGGCCAGGGCGAGGTGCGTCGCCGGTTCCGCGACGAGCTGCGCCGGGCGCATCCCGACCACGGAGCCGAAGCGGACCGGGCCGCCCAGCGGATCACCGACCTCACCGAGGCCCGCCGCATCCTCCTTCGATGACGGCCGGCGCGCTCCTCCTCACCCCGGGCGCCGGCAGCGACCGCGACCAGTCGAGCCTCGTGGCGCTCGAGACCGCCCTCGCGCCGCTCCCCGTGGCCCGCGTCGATTTCCCGTACCGGCGCGAGGGTCGCCGGGCCCCCGACCGCGCCCCGAAGCTCATTGCCTGCGTACGCGAGGAAGCCGCCGCCCTCGTCGAGCGCGCCCACATCGCACCCGACCGCCTTGTGCTCGGCGGGCGCTCCATGGGGGGACGCATGTGCTCCCTCGCCGTCGCCGAGGGCTTGCCCGCGGCCGGGCTGATCCTGATCAGCTATCCGTTGCACCCTCCGGGCCGGCCGGACCAGCTTCGAGTCGACCACTTCCCACAGCTCCGGGTGCCCTGCCTGTTCGTCTCCGGCACCCGCGACCCATTCGGCTCGCCCGACGAGTTGACGTCGCACACGAGCGCGATCCGCGGGCGGGTGACCCACGTGTGGCTCGACGGCAAGGGCCACGATCTGAGGCGCGGCGACGACGCGATCGTCGCGGCCGTCAGTGAGTGGCTGGCGACGCTGGCGAAGCGAGCGCGGCGTCCTCGGGGTTGAGGTCCTCCAGCGACCGGCGAGCAGTCTCGGGGAAGGCAACGATCATGAGCACCGCGACCGAGAGGCACGGGATCGCGAGGATGGCGAGGGGCTTGACGTAACTGCCCCACCGGTCGGCCGCCCAGCCCGTGAACAACAGGCCCGCTGCGCTCCCGGCGACGGTGACGACTTCGATCAGGCCTGCCGCCTTGCCCCTCAGCGAGGTCGGAAACAGCTCCGGCCGGTACACGTTGATCACGGGCACGGTGAGCCCGGCGAGGATCGACCCGAGCACCGACCACGCCCACAACGGCCAGCCATGGGCGAGGAAGCCGGCGACCGTCAGCAGGGTGCCGCCGGTGATCCCGACCGCCCCCACGAGCCGCCGGCCACTCACATCGGCGATGCGACCACCCGCCACGATGCCGATCGCGCCCGGCGTGCTGGTGAGGATGAGGAACAAGCTGATGCGCGGCGCCGAGAAACCTCGCTCCACTCGCAGGAAGTCGTTCGTGTTCTGGCTCGCCGGCGCGGCGAACACGGCGAGGAGGAACAGCGACGACGCCAGCAGCCAGAACCGCCGGCCGTGTCCGGCGAGAGGGACGTCCGCGTGCGCGATCTTGAAGCGCTGGCTCTCCGGCAACTGCCCCGCCACCGACCAGATCAACGGCAAGAACGCGAGCGGGAGCACGAACAGGATGCGCCACCGGCCCACGACGTTGTCGACCCCGGCGATCGACAACGCCCACAGGCACATCCCCCCGCCCAGGGCGCCGGTCATGGTGATGAGGCTGTAGGCGTAGGCGCGCGTGCCCCGCGGCATCTCCTCCGCAGAGACGATCGTGATCAGCAGCAGCAGCGCGCCGGCCATGCCGCGGGCGGCCGTCTGGCTGATGCCGAGCCACACCAGGTTGGGTGCGAACGCGCCGGTGACAGTGAGGATGCAGCCGGCCGCGGCGGACCCCAGGAGGAGCACGCGCCGGCCGCGACGGTCCGCGCTGGCCACGACCACCAGCGCGAGCAGCGATCCGGCGCGCACGGCCGCGAGCGTCGTGTTCTGCGCGGAGATGTTCACCCCGAAGTCGCGCCGGGCGTACGTGATCGTCTGGGTGATCAACGTGCCCAGGTACCCGCCGATGATCGCCATCGCGCACAACAACCCGAGCACCGTCGCGGCCCGCGCGTCCAGGCGATCGGGCGGCGCCCACCATGGCGTGTGCGTGTGCCGACGGCGCAGGGTCCGCTTGTACGGCAGCACGAACAGCCACGCCCAGAACGGGACCGCCAGGCGGAACTCGATGACCTCGTCGACGGTGATCAGACCGTCGACGGCGGCGCCGTACGACAACCGCCGCTCGTACGACGAGAACGGTCCGTCCACGGCGACGAACCGGTTGGGCCCGTCGGCCCGCTCGACGACGGCGTCGGACCTGGGCCGCAGCAGGTCGTCGAGCGCGGGCTGGTCGACGACGAGGGTGTGGGCAACACGGGCCACGGTCGGCGTCATACTGACACGATGGATCGGATCGTGGTGCGTCACGGTGGCCCGCTCCAGGGCACGGTGGCCGTCAGCGGAGCGAAGAACTCGGTCCTGAAACTGATGGCGGCCACGCTCCTGGCCGAGGGCACCTACGTCCTGCGCAACGTCCCCCACATCGCCGACGTGGAGTGCATGAGCGATCTGCTGACATCGATGCGCATCGACGTCGCCCGCACCGCCGACGACGAGCTCACGATCGTGCGCCCGGCCGATGTCGTCCCGGAGGCGCCCTACGAGCTGGTGGAACGGATGCGGGCGTCGATCGTCGTGCTCGGTCCACTGCTCGCTCGCTTCGGCCGGGCCCGGGTGGCCCTGCCCGGGGGCGACGACTTCGGGCCGCGGCCGATCGACATGCACATGCGGGGACTCGAGGCGCTCGGTGCCACCCTCGACGTCTCCCACGGCTACATCGAGGCCCGCGCCGACCGCCTGCTCGGCACCCGTATCGTGCTCGAGTTCCCGAGTGTCGGCGCCACCGAGAACGCGCTGATGGCTGCCGTTCTGGCCAAGGGCACGACGGTCATCGACAACGCAGCACGCGAGCCGGAGCTGGCCGACCTCGCCTCGTTCCTCAACCGGATGGGCGCGCTCGTGCGGGGCGCGGGGTCGTCGACGATCACCATCGAAGGCGTCGACGAGCTGAGCCCGGTGGAGCACACGGTCGTGCCCGACCGCATCGAGGCCGCGACCTTCCTCGCCGCCGTCGGGGTGGCGGGAGGCGAGATCGATATCGCCGGCGCCCGCGCCGACCACATGGACATGCTCATCCAGAAGCTCGGAGACATGGGCATGCGGATCTCACCGAACGGCACCGGGTTGTGGGCGATGGCTCCGTCACGGCTCCGGTCCGTCGACGTGGCCACGCTCCCGTACCCAGGAATCGCCACGGACTACAAGCCGCTGTTCGTCGCCCTCCTCTCCCTCGCGGATGGCGTGGGCATCGTCACCGAGAACCTCTTTGCTGGCCGCTTCCGTTACATCGACGAGCTCATCCGCATGGGGGCCGACATCCGCGTCGACGGTCACCACGCGGTCGTGCGCGGTACCCCAAGGCTGTCCGGCGCGCCGGTGAAGGCCCCGGACATCCGCGCCGGCGCCGCGCTCGTCGTCGCCGGGCTCGGCGCGGAGGGCGAGACGGTGGTCCATGACGCGGAACACATCGACCGCGGCTACGAGCGTTTCGTCGAGAAGCTCCGCGGCCTCGGCGCAGATGTCGAGCGGGTGCGGGCGAACTGACAGCGCTAATCGGCGTCGTCGGGCGGGGGTTCCGATTCGGCCTTGAGGCGGGCGGTGGCGCGCTTGTTGGCGACGTGGAGCAGCCAGGCGAACAGCAGGATCGGGCCGAGGACGAGGAGTAGTTCGTCCCATCCGCCTTGATGGCCCAGGATCACGGCCGCATCGTACGAGTCGGGCGGTGCTCATAGGGGAAGACCGCGGCTGGCCAGGTTGTTGGTCGGGACTACGACGGCGAGAATGGTCTGTCCCCCGACTGTGGAGTAAGACGTGCGCGAGAAGATCGAAGCAACGATCGAAGCGATCCGGCCGGCCATCCAGGCCGACGGGGGCGACATCTTCCTGCGCGACGTCGACGAGGCCACCGGCGTGGTGAGCGTGGAGTTGGTCGGCGCGTGCGTGAGCTGCCCGGCCTCCACCGTCACCCTCAAGGCCGGCATCGAGCGCATCCTGAAAGACCGGGTCGAGGGCGTCACCGAAGTACGGAACCTGGGCGAAGAGGAGTTCGAGGGCACACCGCTCTCGCTGTAGGTTCAGCCGCCTGCGCACCACCGACTCCGCCGCGCTCCTCGAGGCCGCCCGTGCCGGTGACCGCGCCGCGTTGGCCCGGCTGCTGTCGGCGGTCGAGCGGGGCGGGCCGGAGGCGCACGAGGTCGGGCGCCTGACGTATCCGGTGGGAGGTACGGCCTACACCGTCGGGCTCACCGGCGCGCCGGGGTCGGGCAAGTCGACCCTGACCGCGCAGTTGATCGCCCACCTTCGCCGGCAAGGTGACGAGGTGGGCGTGTTGGCGGTCGACCCGTCGTCGCCGTTCTCGGGTGGCGCCATCCTCGGCGACCGCGTGCGGATGCAGGACCACGCGCTCGACGAAGGCGTGTTCATCCGGTCCATGGCGACCCGCGGTCATCTCGGCGGCCTCGCCCTCGCCACGCCTGAGGCCGTACGCCTGCTCGACGCGGTCGGCTTCGACTGGGTGCTCATCGAGACCGTCGGCGTCGGCCAGGTCGAGGTCGAGGTGGCAGGGGCGGCGGATACCACCGTGGTCGTCGTCAACCCCGGATGGGGCGACGCTGTACAGGCGAGCAAAGCCGGGTTGCTGGAGATCGCCGACGTGTTCGTCGTCAACAAGGCCGACCGTCCGGGGGTCGAGGAGACGACGCGAGACCTCCGCCAGATGCTCGAGCTGTCCGACCACTCGCGCCCGTGGCTTCCTCCGATCGTGGCGACGGTCGCGCTCGGTGGCGAAGGCATCGCCGAGGCGTGGGCCGCCGTCCTTGCTCACCGGGCGCAACTCGAGGGCAACGGCGACCTCATCGCTCGGCGCGAGTCGCGTGTCGCCGCCGAACTCGTCCGCATCGTCGCCGAGCGGCTCGAAAGCCGGGCTCGCGAGGTGTGCCGCGGCGAGGCGTACGAGGACCTACGCCGTGACGTGCTCGACCGTCAGCTCGATCCGTACAGCGCAGCCGACGAGATCCTCGCCTGGGTCGGTTCGCAGTAGCGTCCCGGAGATGGCGGACGAGCGCCGGTTGGTCCAGGTGGAGCGGCGTAACGACGGCGTCGCGGTCGTGCGGCTCGACAACCCGAAGGTCAACGCCCTGTCGACCGCGCTCCTGGACGAGCTGGCAGGGGTCGCATCCGAACTCACCGACGAGCCGCCCGGCGCGGTCGTCGTGACCGGTGGCGATCGGGTCTTCGCGGCGGGGGCCGACATCAGCGAGTTCGGCGGTCCGGACGAGGCGGCCCGGATCGGGGCGGTGTTCCTGCGGACCTTCAACGCAGTGGCCGCCATCCCGCGCGCGACGATCGCCGCGATATCGGGGTATGCGCTCGGCGGCGGCTGCGAGTTGGCGCTGGCGTGCGACTTCCGGATCGCCTCGGACCGGGCGCGACTCGGCCAGCCCGAGATCCTGTTGGGGATCATCCCGGGCGGTGGCGGCACGCAGCGGTTGGCCCGTCTGATCGGTCCGGCGCGCGCGAAGGATCTGATCCTGACCGGTCGACAGGTCGATGCGGCCGCCGCGCTCGCGATCGGTCTCGTGGACGAAGTCGTAACACCCGAGGCGTTGATGGATCGCGCCCTCGAGCGGGCCGCGGAGCTCGCCGCCGGCGCGGTCGCGGCGCATGCTCTCGCCAAGCGGGCGGTCGACGAGGGCTCGGACAGGACGCTGGCTGACGGCCTCGATCTCGAGCAACGCCTCTTCAAGGACGTCTTCACGACCGACGATGCCCGGACCGGCGTGCGCTCGTTCCTGGAGGAAGGGCCGGGTAAGGCCAGGTTCCGCGGCCGTTGAAGGGAGCACCGTCATGACCGGTTTCACGCCCCCCGGCGGCGATGAACCATCGGACCTGCCTCCTCCGCCCCCGCCGCAGCCGGGGTGGGGCGCGCCCGCGCCCGGTTACCCGCCGCCGCCCCCCCCGCCGCCCGCGTGGGGCGTGCCGCCGTCCGGCGCCCCATGGGGTGCCCCACCGGGCTACCCGCCTCCCGGTTTCGCATACGGGCCGGCCGGGACGGGCTACGACTCCGTTGGAGCTCTGAACACCGCGATCACCGTCCTGCTCGTGGCGGCCGCGGTGTTCAGCGGGATCGGCGCGATCGCGATGGGGAACCGAGCCGCGGTCGTCGGGGACTTCCTCGATGGTCCGGCGACGCTCCAGGACCTCGACGACGCGGACGCCGCCGTCGGAGGGGCACTGTTCTTCTTCGGGGCGGCGACCATAGCCGCCGGCGTCGTGTGGATCATCTGGCAATACCGGTATGTCAAGAACGCCCGGCGCCTGGGCGGGAGTGTGTCACTCGGTCCCGGCTGGGCGATCGCGTCGTGGTTCGTTCCTGTCGGCAACCTCTTTCTCGGCGCGTTACAGCTGAAGAGCGCCGCCGAGGTGTCGGACCCATCGCTCCCGCCACCGCCGAGGCGCGAGCGCGGCCGGGCGCCCGCGGTGATCTACGCGTGGGCGCTGTTCTTCGGCGCGGCGTTGATCAGCTTCGTCGCGGGGATGGCCGTCCGGCCGGACGAGAGCGAGATCAGCCCGAATTCGATCGTCTCACAGCTGCACGACTTCGAGCGCGCCGACCGGTTGACGATGATCGCGTACCTGCTGTACGTCGTGGCCGCCGTGCTGGGCATCGTGGTCGCGCGAGGGCTCACGCGGCGCCAGACCGCGTCGATGCGGGGCCCGGCTTAGTAGAGAGCCTGTTGCTGAGTCTCCGAAGAGCCTGACGGCCTCCGCTCCGGCGGCGCTGCGACTGAACTGAAGGTGACGATCACGCCCACGCGATGCGGCCCAGCTCCACGCTCGTGACGAGGTCGGGGTTCGACGGCACGACCCGAACGGTGAACCCGTAGCGGCCGGCCCGGTCGCAGGTGAACGACCCCCGATACCGGGCGGCCGCTCCGTCCGCGGCCACCGCATCCATGGAGACGACGTGCGGCCCGTCCAGCTCGTCGTTCTGGCCGACCGGTCCGTGGAGCAGCTGCACCTGCACGTCCGACGGCGCGAGCCCGTCGAGGACCACTGTTGCTTCGACTTGGCGCGCCGCTCCGAGGTCGGCAACCCCGGCGACGGTCTCGACCGCGTCGATGCGCACGCCCGGCCACTCCGACCCGACCCGTTCCTTCCATTCGGCGAGCGCCTTCGCCCGCCGCCAGCCATCGGCGGAGAGAACCACTTCGCGAGCCGCCGTCGGCTCGTACAGGTTCTCGTCGTAGTCGCGCACCATGCGCGCCGCGGTGACGGCGGGTCCGAGAGATCGCATTGCCGCCTTGATGCGCCGGACCCACCGCCGTGGTACTGGGCCCTCGTACCGCTCGTAGAAGAACGGGATGATCTGGCGTTCGAGCAGCTCGAACAGGCTGTTGGCCTCGATCTCGTCGCGCCGGGCGACGTCGTCGACGTGCTCGGCTGACGAGATGGCCCAACCGTTCTCACCGTTGAACAGCTCGTCCCACCATCCGTCGAGGATCGAGCAGTTCAGCGCGCCGTTCAGCGCGGCCTTCATGCCCGATGTCCCGCAGGCCTCCTGTGGTCGACGCGGCGTGTTCAGCCAGACGTCAGCACCCTGGTACAAAGCGCGCGCCGCGGCGATGTCGTAATCCTCGACGAACGCGAAGCGGTGGCGGACGTCGACGCCGGCCGCGAACGCGACGATCTGGCGGATCATTTCCTTGCCGCTGTCGTCCGCGGGATGGGCCTTACCCGCGAACACCAACTGGAGCGGTCGGTCGGCGGACAAGAGCAAGGCGCGCAGCCGGTCGGGCTGGGACAGCAGCAGCGTCGCCCGCTTGTAGGTCGCGAAGCGTCGAGCGAAGCAGATCGTGAGTGTCTTCGCGTCGAGCACCTCGTCGCACCACGTCACGTCGGAGGACGACAGGCCCCGGGCCATCGCCGACTCTTTCAACCGCCGGCGGACGAATGCCACGAGCCGTTCTCGACCCTGCTCGCGCGCCCGCCAGATCTCGTCGTCGCCGGCGTCGTCGATGCGCGACCAGCGCTCGGCGTCGGCCTCGTCCCACTCCGGTAGGACGTAGCGGCTCAGCACGTCGGACATCTCCGGGGACACCCAGGTGTCGGCGTGGACCCCGTTCGTGATCGACAGGATCGGTGCCTCGACCGCCGGGACCTCGGGCCACAGGTCGGCGAACATCTCCCGGGACACGTTGCCGTGCAACGTCGACACCGCGTTCGACCGACCCGCCAGCCGCAATCCCATGACGGCCATGTTGAACCGCTCAACGGGCGCGTCGCCCAGGCGATGGCCGAGGGCCATCAGATGGTCGACGGTGAGCCCGCACTCCTTCGCCCAACTGCTGAAGTACTTCTCCATCAGCTCGCGCGGGAAGCGGTCGATGCCCGCGGGCACCGGCGTGTGGGTGGTGAAGATGCTGCCGGCTCGAGTGGCCTCGATCGCCTCGGCGTACGTGAGACCGTCGTCGACGATGAAGCGGCGGATGCGCTCGAGCCCAAGGAAGCCGGCATGACCCTCGTTGGTGTGAAAGACCTGAGCGTCGATGCCGAGGGCGTGCAATGCCCGCACCCCACCCACGCCGAGGAGGATCTCCTGGCGAATGCGATGCTCGGGGTCGCCGCCGTACAAGCGGTCGGTGACCTCGCGCACTTCCTTGGGGTTCTCGTCGATGTCGGCGTCGAGGAGGAACAGCGGCACGCGGCCCACGTCCGCTCGCCAGATCTGGGCGACCATCGGCGTGCCGGCGAGGTCCACGACGACGCGGGTGCCGTCGCAGGCGGTGACGGCCATCGCGTGCGGATCGAGATCGGGATAGCGCTCCTCCTGCCAGCCATCGACCGACAGCGCCTGGCGAAAGTAGCCGTGGCGGTAGAAGAGGCCGATGCCGTTCACCGGCAACCCGAGATCGGACGCGGCCTTCAAGTGGTCGCCGGCCAGGACGCCGAGCCCGCCGGAGTACTGCGGTAGGGCCTCGGCGATCCCGAACTCGGGCGAGAAATACGCGACCGACCGGAGGGCGTTGCCGGTGGACTGGGCTTGGAACCAGCGCGGCCGTTCCAGGTAGCCCTGCAACTCGTCGCGCACCTCGTCGAGGAAGCGCATGAAGCCGGGATCCGCGGCGAGGGTTTCCAGGCGAGGCCGCGGGACGAGGCCGAGGAGCCGAACGGGGTCGTGGATGCTCGCATCCCACTGCTCGGGGTCGACCCAACGGAACAGGTCACGAGTGCGGGCGTCCCACGACCACCGCAGGTTCATCGCCAATTCCTCGAGCGCAACCAGAGCAGGTGGCAAGGACGGGCGGACCGTGAAGCTCCGGAGGGCCTTCATCGCCGCGACGGTACCTGGCGCGTGCCGCGGCCCGGCCCGAGTCGACGCGACGGGAGCGTCACTGACACCTGCTCGTGATGGGCATCGGGGGCCGCCCGGTTCAGCCGGGCGGCGGTGGTCGTCGGTGGCGGTTGCGGTTGTGGTAGTCGCAGGCCAGCCGGCCGTTGTCGTGGTCGGTGAGGCCGCCGACGGCGTAGGGGATCTCGTGGTCGATTTGGCAGCGGGGGGCGCGGAGGTCGCAGTAGTGGTGGTAGCAGACCCGGTCGCGGACCTCGATGGCCCGGCGCAGGGCGCCGGTGAAGAGGCGTTGGCGGACGCCGACGTCGATGACCCGCGACGGGCCGTCGAACACGACCCGTTCGATGTCGGCGTCGTCGAGCCACGGGACGAGTGAACCGGGGGTGACCACGGTGCCGCCCGCCAGTTCGCAGATCCGCCCGGCCAACGTCTCATAACCGACCAGGACGGTGAACAGGGGGGCGGGCCGGCGGCCGTCGGCCGGTGCGGTGCGGGCCCGCACGAACGCTTCGACCAGGGCGTCGGCCCGGCGCTGCTCGGGCGTGCGGCGCAGATCGGCCACCGTGACCGACTCGCCGAGCCGAGCTTTGGCGTCGGCCCAGTCGGCGGC
>WNFV01000553.1_pt1 | contig 55742 bp, 63 predicted proteins | sample 5400101 | NCBI WGS metagenome assembly WNFV01 (sample SAMN13153361, study PRJNA577476) | soil metagenome | isolation source: 115 cm soil or saprolite under grassland replicate 1 | place: USA:California | collected 2016-06-15
GGCTACGTCGACGAAGAGGCTTTCTGTACCTCGTCGACCGGAAGCGCTTCATGATCGTCTCCGGCGGCGTGAACATCTACCCGCAGGAGGCCGAGAACGTCCTCGTCGTGCACCCGAAGGTGCGCGACGCCGCCGTCTTCGGCGTGCCGAACGACGAGATGGGCGAGGAGGTCAAGGCGGTCGCCGAGCCCATGGACCCGGCCGACGCCGGCGCCGACCTCGAGGCCGAGCTCCTGGCGTTCTGCCGCGACCGTCTGGCGCACTACACGTGCCCGCGCAGCATCGACTTCGCGGACGAGCTGCCGCGGGACGAGAACGGCAAGCTCTACAAGCGGCTGCTCCGTGACCGCTACTGGACCGGCACCGAGTCACGGATCGTCGTGTGACGGTGATGCGGCCGCCTGTCGACCTCGTCGCGCCGTCTTCGGCGAGGCGCGGGCGATGAGAGTGCGAGGCGGCGTGGACGTGTTCGTCGAGGCATGGGACGACCGCGTCGCGCTGTGGGAGGCGGCCCTCGCGGCTGCGCCGTGGGTCCCCTCGGCCCGACCCAACACGCTGTCGGACGTGACGCCGGCGTGGCTGCGGGAGGTCTTGGGCGCGCTCGTGCCGGGGGCGCGGGTCACCGCCATCGAGGTGGTCGGCGGCGACGACGGCACGACGAGCCGCCACCGCCTCGCCGTCGGGTGGAACCAGCGCGGCCGCGACGCCGGCCTCCCGACGCGCGTGTTCGTCAAGGCGACGTCCCGGGGGCCGCGGAACCGGGCGATGGTCGCCGCGCTGCGGATGTCGAACACCGAGGTCGACTTCTACCGGACCGTCCGCGACGAGCTTCCGTTCGACATGGCGCCCCACGCCTATGCCACCGTGAGCGGACGAGGGGGACGGTTCCTGCTCCTCCTCGAGGACATGGACGAACGGGGCTATCGGCCGTACACGATCTCGGACCGCGCCGATCCGGCGTTCGCCAAGGCGATGGTGACCGCCTTGGCCGAGCTCCACGCGCCGTTCTGGGAGAGCCCGCGCTTCGAGACCGACCTCGCATGGGTCCCGACGTTCTCGCGCCGGCAGGGTCACACCTACCTGCGGCGGCTCGACCGGCGGGCGCGCAACCGCGTCCTGACAGCGGAGTTCGCCCGCGAGTTCCCGCCCGAGGTCCGGCGACTCGTGCGGCTGACGAACGACCATCACGTCGAGATGGAGCGGCTCGCCGACAGCCGACCGCTCACGTTCACCCACGGCGACCCGCACTTCGGCAACACGTTCGCGACGCCCGACGGACGCGCCGGGATGTACGACTGGCAGCTGGTCCACCGCCGCAACGGGATCCAGGACTTCGCGCACTTCCTGCTCGGCGCGCTGCCGGCGTCCCTGCGGCGCGAGCACGAGCGACCACTGCTCCAGCACTACCTCGACACCGTCGCGGACCACGGCGGCCGGCCGTCGTCGTTCGACGACGCGTGGGAGCGGTACCGGGTCGCGCTCGCGTACGAGTGGGACGCCGTCGCCCACATCGTCGCCTTCCCCGGCATGCAGCCGGTCGCGGACCCGGCTCGGATGTTCGGCCGCGTCAACAACGCCGTCGTCGACCTCCGCGTCGACGAGGCCGTCGAACGAGCGCTGCGGTCGGCGAGGTGAACGCGGACGTCGGCGGCGCCAGGCGGCTCTCGTCGCGCGACCTGTCGTCGGGCCTCCCAGCCGACGAGGAGGCGGTGCTCGCCCAGCCACCCGACGAACCGTTCTGGTCGGAGAACCTGCTCTTCGCGCTCTACGACCCGGCGAACGACGTCGGCTTCTGGCTCCACCTCGGCACCGAGCCGACGGAGTGGTCGCTCTGGGAGGACCGGGCCCTCGTGTTCCTCCCCGGTGACGGCGGCGTGCTGTCGATGTGGGCGTACCACCGCACACCACCCGAGCAGCGGCCGGCGGGATCGAACCTCGCGTTCCGGTGCATCGAGCCGTTCCGCCGCTGGCACGTCGCGTTCGACGGCTTCGGCTTGCACACGTCGAACGAGGACATGGCGGCAGGCCGGGCGCGGGAGGGGAGACGGCAGCGGTTCACGCTCGACCTCGACGTCGAGTGCGTCACCCCCGTCTGGGACGCCCACACGGCGGCGGCGAGCGTCACCGGTCGAGGCGCGATGCACGAGCAGGGGTGGGCGAAGGAGCACTACGAGCAGCTGCACCGGGCGACCGGCACGGTGCGGTTGCCGTCGGGCGAGGTGCGCTTCGACGGCACCGGCTGGCGCGACCACTCCCGCGGCCCGCGGGGCGGTGGCACCGGCGCACGCTGGGGCGGCCACGTCATCATCGGCTGCCTGTTCCCCGAGAGCGGGCGCGGCTGGGGACTGTCGCGGTACTGGGCGCCCGACGGCGCGATCACCCTCGAGGGCGGCTACGTCGTCGACGACGGCGTGCTCGAGCACATGGCAGTCGTCGACGCGCCGCGGCTGCGCGGCCTCCAGCTGCACGGCGAGCACCTCCACGCGTCACTCCGGTCGGAGAACAGGACGCTCGACCTCATGACCGTCCGCTCGCTGTGGCTCACGATGACGCACGGCATCCCGGTCGGCGCCGACCTCACGGGCCACGGCCTGATCTACGCGCTGAACTTCGGCCGCTGCCACTGGGACGGCGAGGTCGCCTACGCGTACGTCGAGCGCTCGGACATGCTGAACCGGCCAGCGCCGGCGCTGCGCGCGTCGACGTGACGCCCGCGACCGACGAGCCGCCGAGGAGCCCGCGCGGGTTCGAGACGCCGATCAAGACGCACGGGGGCGACGCGGAGGACACGCGCCGCGTCGTCCGCGACTGGCTCGCCGAGCGTTTGGGCGCGGCCGACCTCGAGCTCTCGGCGATCACCACGCCCACGGGCACCGGGGTCGCGAACGAGACGGTGCTCGTCGACGCCACGTGGTCGGACGGCGGAGCGCGCCGCTCGGCGGGTTTCGTCGTCCGCCTCGCCAGCGCCGAGCCGTTCTATCCGGACGCCGACATCCGCGTCGGGTACCGCATGTACGAGGCGCTCGCGCACGTCCCCGGCGTCCCCGTGCCCCGGCTGTACGGCTTCGAGCCCGACACGTCGCTGCTCGGCACGCCGTTCTTCGTGATGGAGAAGGTCGAGGGGGAGGTCCCGGCGGACGAGCCGCACTACACCGCCACGGGGTTCGTGGCCGACGCCACGCCCGACGAGCGCCGCAGGCTGTGGGTGGACGCGGTCGAGGTGATGGCCGGGCTCCACCAGGTCGACAGCGACCGCGTCGCGTTCCTCCGCGACGCGCCCGGGATGGGCGGGCTCGCCGAGAACCTCGCGTGGTACCGGGCGTTCCTCGACCGCGTCGAGAAGGGCACGCCGCACGAGGTGCTGCGGGCGGGCCACCAGTGGCTGGCGGCCAACCTCCCGACGCACATCCCGCCGGGGCTGTCGTGGGGTGACGCCCGCGTCTCGAACATGATCTTCCGCGATCACCGCTGCGTCGCCGTCCTCGACTGGGACCAGGTGTCGCTGGCCGGCCCCGAGGCGGATCTGGCGTGGTGGATCCTCATGGAGCACCCACCGGCGCGAGTCCTGCCCGGGATCGGCACGCCCGACGACCTCCTCGACCTGTGGGAGGACCGCACCCGTCGCAAGGTCACGGACCTCCACTGGCACGTCGCGTTCACCGCGTTCCGCCTCGGCGTGATCGTCCTGAGGCTGTTCGACCTGATGGCCGCCGCGGGCCGCATGCCGCCCGACGTCGCCGTGAAGCGGTCGCACAACAGTGGGCCGGCGCAGCAGCTCGCCCTCCTGCTCGGCCTCACGCCGCCGGGGGAGGTGCGGGCCACGCTCCCCGACCTGAAGCGGCTGTGACGCTCCGTCGCACCTACGATCCGCGCGACCGCGAGGCAGCGCTAGTGGGCATCGGGCGCACGGCGTTCAGCAAGGCATCCGGCCGGACGCCGCTCGCGATGGCGGCCGAAGCGGTACGCGATGCGCTCGACGACGCGGGGCTCGAGGGGCGTGACGTCGACGGCATCGTGAACTTCCAGATGAACGACTCGCCACGAGGGATGCACGTCGGGCGCGCCATCGGTGCCGACGTGCTCTCGTGGTCGCTCGACGTCGCGGGCGGCGGCAACCTCGCGTGCACGGTCGTCGCGGAGGCGTTCGGCGCCGTGGGTCGGGGCGCGTGCGACGTCGCCGTCGTCTTCCGGTCGCTGAACGGGCGGTCGGGTGAGCGCTTCGGCAGGGGCGAGCGCCCGCCGGTGCCGATGGCGGGAGAGATGCAGTTCGCGGCGCTGCACGGGTACGTCGTGCCGCCGCAGTGGATCGGCATGTGGGCGCAGCGGCACAAGCACGTCTACGGCACGACGGAGGAGGACTTCGGCCACATCGCCATCACCGAGCGAGCGCACGCGGTGAGGAACGCCCACGCGATGCAGCGCACGCCGCTCACGATGGACGACTACCTCGCCGGCCGCTGGATCTACGAGCCGTTCCGCCTGTACGACTGCTGCCTCGAGACCGACGGCGCCGTCGCGCTCGTCGTCACGACCCTCGACCGCGCGCGCGATCTCCGCCACCCGCCGGTGCGACTGCTCGCGGAGGCCGAGGCGCACACCCACGGCGGCTCGTGGAACGGCTACCCGGACCTGACGACCATGTACTCGACGTACGCGGCCGAGAAGCTATGGTCGCGCGCAGAGGTGCGTGCCGCAGACGTCGACGTCGCGTGCATGTACGACTGCTTCACGTACACCGTGCTCGCCACATTCGAGGACTTCGGCTTCTGCCCCAAGGGTGAGGTCGGCGCGTTCTTCGCCGAGGGACGGGCGACGTACGGCGGCGACGTCGTCGTGAACCCCCATGGCGGGCTTCTGTCCGAGGGCTACATCCACGGCGTCAACCACCACTACGAGGCCGTCCTCCAGCTGCGGGGCGACGCCGGCGACCGGCAGGTGCCCGACGCCGAGGTCGCCCTCGTCACCGCCGGCGCCGGCCCGTTCGGCGGCGCGGTCGTCTACGGGGTCGACCGGTGACGGTGTCCGACGTGAGCGAGGGCGCGCTCTCGCTCGACCGTCCGGCGCCACCGGCGCCGACGGTCGACGTCGACAGCGAGGGGTTCTGGGCGGCGGCGAGGGAGGGCTACCTCGCGCTGTGCCGCTGTCAGGCGTGCGGCGCGTGGCTCCAGCCGCCGCTCGAACGTTGCCGTCACTGCGCGGGACCGACCGCGTTCGAACGCGCCGCCGGGACGGGGACCGTGCACAGCTACATCGTCGTGCACCACCCGAGCGTGCCGGCCTTCGCCGACGAGCTGCCGTACGTGATCGCCCTCGTCGAGCTCGACGAGGGCGTCCGGCTACCGGGTCGCGTCGTTGACGCCGCGGGCCCCGAGGTCGAGATCGGCGCGCGCGTCCACGCGGAGGTCGTCGACGTCCCCGGCGCGACCGAGCGCGCCGTCGTCTTCCGCCTGGACTGATCGACCGTTCAGACCGTTCTGTGGACCGCCAGCGTCGAATGCGGCGCTCGCCGGACAGCGAACCGGTTGCCGTCACGCGACTTGACGTCCCGCGGCTGCCACCCGTCTTCGGTGACCGCCCAGCAGATCAGGCCCCAGATCGGCCAACCCCGGTGCTGGCGCCACGCGTCGTCGAACGTCGGCGGCTCGGCGCCCGCAGACGCGACGCGGTCGAGGTAGTGGCCGATGAGGTCGCGCTCGGCGGCGCGACGGGTCTCGACGTCGAGCGCGCAGCCGAGAAAGTAGCTCACCTCGCGCATCGGACGACCCTTGCGCACCATCTGCCAGTCGAGCCAGCGCAGCGTCCCGGCCGCGGTGCGGTAGCTGTTGCCGAGGTGGGTGTCGCCGTGGAGCACGGCGACCGGGGCCGTCGCCGCCTGCTCCCGGGCGACGAGCGCGTCGAATGCCTTCGCAAGCCGCTCGGGGCTGTTGACCGATGGCGGCGCCAGCGCCGCCCGCTCGGGCCGGTGCATCGTCTGCCACACGCCGTCCCAGCCGCCCCACGGCGCCATGTTCGAGTCGGTCCTCCCGAGCGACCGCCGCAGCCACGTCAGGTGCTCGAGCTGCGGATCGTCCCACCAGCGCAGGTGCAGCTGAGCGAGGTCGTCCAGCGCGCCCGCCGCCTCGTCAGCCGTCAGCGGCTCCGTGTTGCGACCGAACGTGGCGCCCGCGGCCACGAGGTCCTCCATCACGACCAGGCCCTGCCCGGACGCTGCGTCGTCGTCGGCGTAGAAGGCCGCGGGCGCGACGAGCGGGAGGTGGGGACGGAGGTGCCGGTAGAAGCGGGCCTCGTTGACGTACACGAACAGGGCGAGCGTCGTCGGCGCGTGCGACTCGAAGTTGACCTTGACGCAGACGTCGGACGGGGGGCCGACCGCGGTAGCGACGTCGTTCAGGTCGAGCGCCAGCCGGATCTTCGTCGTTGTGCCGTGGACGACGTCGACGACGCGGGCGTCCTCCACGACCGCATCCGGGTGGAGGTCCGACAGCGCGGCGGTGAGCCACGCGGGCGTCAGCTCGTCGAGCCCGGTCGGCAGCGGCACGTCACCCATCCCGGAACGGTAGGCTAATCAGGTAGATGTTTCGTCACCGCGCTCCGGCGTGGTCAGCAGCGTCGGGGAAGGCGTCGTGATGGATCTGTCGCAGCGAGTCCGGGACGTGCTCGCGCTCGACCCGTCGGCTCCCGCCATCGAGTTCGAGCACGACTGGTGGTCGTGGGGCGAGCTCGCAGCCGTCGGTGACGCAGTCGACCGGTTGCTCACGGCCGCGTCCCTCGGCGACGGGTCACCGATCGGCGTCGTCATGCGGAACCGGCCGACGGCGATCGCGACGCTCTGGAACGTCCTCGCGACGCGGCGAACGCTCGTGACGCTGCGCCCGGTGCACCCCGACGCGTCGCTCGCGGCCGACGTCGAGCGGCTCAGATTGCCGGCGGTCGTCGCCGACGCCGAGGACTGGGCGAGGCCCGGTGTCGTCGACGCCGCGCGCGCGGCCGGGTCGCTCGGGATATCGATCCCGACGGCGCGCGGCGGCACGATCGAGCTCGTGCCCGGATCGTCGGCGCCGGGTCCCGGGCCGCACCACGATTCGCTGCCCGGCGTCGCGGTGGAGATGCTCACCAGCGGCACGACCGGGCCCGCCAAGCGTGTGCACCTCCGCTACCGGAGCCTCGAGGCGTCGTTCGAGGGCGTCACCCACTACATCTCGAAGGAGAACGCGGAACGGGTCACGCTCAAGGAGGGTGTCGGCATCCTGTGGACGCCGCTCGTCCACATCAGCGGCCTCTGGCACACGATCGCGGCCATCGTCGAGGGCCGGAAGATCGCGCTGCTCGAGCGGTTCGACGTCGACCGGTGGGCGGAGCTGATCGCGCGGCACAAGCCGGTGGTGGCCGGGCTCCCGCCCACGGCGATGCGAATGGTCCTCGATGCCCGCGTGCCGAAGGAGGCGCTCGCGAGCCTGCGCGCCGTGCGGGTCGGCACCGCGCCCCTCGACCCGGCGCTCGGCGACGAGTTCGAACGGGTGTACGGGATCCCGCCGCTCGTCGTCTACGGCGCCACTGAGTTCGCCGGCGCGGTCGCGGGATGGACGCTGAAGGAGTACCGCCGGTTCGGCCTCGCGAAGCGGGGGAGCGTCGGCCGCGCCCATCCTGGCGTCCGGCTGCGCATCGTCGATCAAGAGGACGGGCGCGAGCTCGGTCCGGGCGAGGTCGGGCTGCTCGAGGTCAACGCGCCGCAGCTCCAGCGGGACGGCGCCGTCCAGGAATGGGTGCGCACCACCGATCTCGCCTCCATCGACGAGGACGGCTTCGTGTGGATCAAGGGGCGGGCGGACGACGTCGTCATCCGCGGCGGGTTCAAGGTGTCGACCACGCAGGTCGCCGACGTGCTGAAGAGCCATCCCGCGGTGCGCGACGGCTCGGTGATCGGGATCCCCGACGCCCGGCTCGGCCAGGTGCCCGTCGCGGCGGTGGAGCTTCGCGACGACCTCGACGACAAGCCGACGCCGGAGGACCTCGTCACCTGGCTCCGCGCCCGGCTGGCGCCGTACCAGGTTCCGGTCGAGGTGCGGATCGTCGACGCGCTGCCCCGCACGCCGTCGATGAAGGTGAGCCAGCCGGCAATCCGCGAGCTGTTTGCGCCGGCCTAAGCTCCCGTGCTCCTCAGTTCCTGCGCGCCGTCGCCACGATCGCGTGGGCGACGTCGTCGGCGGTGGTGATCGTGGCGAGCAGGCGGAGCATGTGCTCGACCATGAACGCGTGGCCGTCGGCCCACGCGCCCGCCGTGCAGTCCTCGGCGACGACGACCTGATAGCCGCGGTTCACCGCCTCGAGGCTCGTCCCGCGTGCGTGGACACGCCCACCAGCACGAGGGTGTCGACGCCTGCGTTGCGGAGGATCGTGTCGAGCTCCGTACCGTGGAACGCGCTCAGCGCGTGCACACGCCGCGTCACGACGTCGCCCGGGCGCGGTGTCAGCCGAGGATGGATCTCGACCGCGGCCTCGCCCTCGCGGAGCCGGCGCTCCTTGCGGATCTTGCCGAGCAGGAGGCAGTTGCCACCGGTGCCGGCCATGTCCGTCCGCGGCACGAAGTGCTGTGCACGACGGGAAGCCCGGCGTCGCGGAACGCGTCGGCGAGCGTCGCGATCCGATCGACGATGCCCCGCCGGACGGCTTCGGCGGCGAGGCCTGCGTTCGTGGCGCCATCCTCGCCGACCATGCCGACCTGGCACTCGGAGATGACGAGCGCCGCACGTTCGCCACGATCGAGCCCTCGCACCGCCACACGGTCACAGTACCGGAACGTGCATCCTCTAACCTGGTGCACTGATGCGCATGGGCGACTCGGACATCGGGCAGCACGCGCCCGTGCCGGCGGGACTCGAGGACTCGCGCGGCGGAGGAGCCGCGCGCTGTTCCGAGCGCCCTGCTCGTGGAGGACGAGCGAGTTCAGCGGCCGCGGAACGTCGGCGTCCGCTTCTCGAGGAACGCGCGTGCCGCCTCCCTCGCGTCTTCCGTGTGCAGGCAGCGGCCGAACCGCTCGGCCTCGCGGTCGAGGTAGGCGGAGAACCCGAGGATCAGCGCGTCGTTGAGGTTCGCCTTGAGGCCGGCGACGGCGATGGGGGCGGACGCCGCGAGACGAGTCGCCACGCCGCTGACGTGGTCGTCGAGGTCGTGGTCGGCGACGACCCCGTGGACGAGACCGATGCGCGCCGCCTCGTCGGCGGCGACGCGGTCGCCGAGCAGGAACAGCTCACGCGCCTTGGCCGGGCCGACCGCGCGGGTGACGGTCCAGACCGCCCCGTGATCTCCGGACACCCCGACGCGGAGGAACGCGGTGGCGAAGACCGCCGACCTGGCGGCGTACCGGAGGTCGCACGCGCAGGCGAGGGCCATCCCGCCGCCGGCGCACGCACCGTTCACCGGGCCCGCGTTCTGCGTCGGAGGTGACGTCGGCGTGCGGTTGCTCACCTCGCGACGGTCACGGGCGACGCCGAGACCATGCCCCAGGGGCTCGCCGTGGACGAGCACGGCAACGTCTACTGCGGTGGTCCCGGTGGCATTTGGGTCACAGCGGGCCGACGGCACCCACGTCGGCGTCGTCGCCCATCCCGCATCGTCGACGACGAACCTCGCGTTCGGCGGCGTCGATGGCCGGACGCTCTTCTTCACGACCAACGTCGCCGTCGGGTACGTCGTTCTGGCCGTCGCAGGCGCCGCCCTCCCCGGTCACCGCTCGGGCGCCCGACCGTCGACGTGGGACGACACGAGGCCGCTCACGGTCGAACGCCGTGTGGAGCGGTTCGACACCCGCATGGACAGGATCGTGGCGCCGGACGTCGCGGTCGAAGAGCTCGGGAGCGGCGGCGTGTTCGACGACCTCGGTGGCGGCCCCCACGCGAAGTACGCCCGCTCGTTGGAGGGCACCGTCTGGGATGCCGACGCCGGGCACCTGTTCTTCAGCGACATCGGCAACGACCGTCGGCTCACGTGGACGCCCGGCAACGGGTTCTCGGTGCTCCACCCGCACACCAACCACACCAACGGCGCGACGTTCGACGGCGACCGTGCGATCCTCTCCGCCGAGCACTCCGGTCGGCGGATCAGCCGGCTCGCCGGCGACGGCACGTACACGGTCGTGGCCGACCGCTACGACGGGACGCGTCTCGGGCGGCCCAACGACGTCGTCGTCCGCTCCGACGGCACCATCTACTTCACGTGCCCGTGGTGGGATCTCGGCACCGGCGACACGTGCGAGCTGCCCTATCCGACGTTCTACCGGGTCAGGCCCGACGGTTCCGTCTGGCAGGGACCCCCCGGCTACCGCGTGCCGAACGGGCTGGCGTTCACACCGGACGAGCGCGTGCTGTACGTCAACGACAGCTACGGCGTCGGCGACGTCGGCCCCAACATCAAGGCCTACGACGTCCCATCCGACGGCGCGGCCGACGTCGCGTCGGAGCGCGTGTTCTTCCGCTTCCGCGGCGAGGCTCCCGGCACCCCCGACGGCATGAAGGTCGATCTCGAGGGCAACGTCTACTGCGGCGGCCCTGGCGGCCTGTGGGTGATCTCCGGGCGGCGACCACGTGGGGACGATCGTCCACGGTGCGACGCAGGTGAACAACATCGCGTTCGGCGGGCCGGGTTGGAAGACGCTGTACTTCGTCTCCTGGTCCGCCGTGTTCCGCATCGAGCTGCGGGTCTCCGGCGTGCCGGTCCCGCGGGGCACCATCCCGGCGGCCTGAGCGCCACCCGACGAGAGCGAGGAGCACGTGGCCTATGACCCGACGCTGAGCATCGTCCCCGACGGGATGCTGCAGGACAACGTCATCATCGTCACCGGAGCCAGCCAGGGCATCGGCGCCGCCGCGGCCTACGGGTTCGCGCGGGCCGGTGCTCGTGTCGTGCTCGCCGCCCGTCGCGGGGAGCTCGTCGCGCGCCATGCCGAGCGCATCCGTGCCGCCGGGGGGACCGCCGTCGCGATCCCGAGCGACGTGGCCGACGAGGACAGCTGCCGCCAGGTCGTCGAGCGAGCCGTCGACGAGTTCGGCCGCCTCGACGGCGCGTTCAACAACGCGGGCGTCGACCAGAAGCCGGCCGTGCTGCACGAGCTCACCCTCGACGAGTGCACCACGTGTTCGGCGTCAAGGCCGACGGTACGTTCCTCGGGCTGAAGTACCAGTGCCCGGCGATCATGCAGACCGCGGGGGCCGGCTCCGTCGTGAACCACGGCTCCGTCGTCGCAGACCGAGGCATCGCCACGCTCGCGGCGCCGTGCGCGTCGCAAGCCGCGATCGTCGGGCTCACGAAAGCGGCGGCGAAGGCCTACGGGCCGGCCGTCCGCGTCAATCTCCTCGCGACGGGCGCCATCCGCACCGACGAGCGCGCCGACGCAGGGATGTACCCGGAGCGCATGCCCCACCTCCCCGCCGGCCGCCCCGGACGATCGGAAGAGGTCGCCGCCGTCGCCGCATGGCTCCTGTCCGACTACTCCAGCTACCAGACCGGCGGGGTGGTCCCGGTCGACGGCGGCTACTGGGCCTGACGTGGTCGAGTACCTGGCGACCGAGGTGCGTTGGCAGGACCGCCGCTTCAGCGTCCCGATGGAGCGGATCCTGCTCAGCGAGGAGCTCGGCTACGACGCCGTCTTCACCGCGGAGCACTCCGGCTGACTGCCTCACCCCTCTCGGGTACATCGCCGCCCGCACGTCACGGCTGAAGCTCGGCACCCGCATCATGCACGTCGGCCCGCGCCCGCCGCAGCTCGCTGCCCGATCGCTGCTGACCATCGACCACATGGCAGGAGGGGGCCGGGTCATCGCTGGTCTGGGCGGTGCCCGTTCCTCCACCCCCGTCGGAGAGATGCGCCGTTACGTCGCCGAGTTGCGCCAGGCGTTCGACGACGTCGCGCTCGAGAAGACGAGCGACATCCCCGTGATGGTCGCCGCGACCGGACCGCAGATGGTAAAGCTCGCGGCCGAGGTCGCCGACGGCTGGATGCCGTCGTTCTTCGCACCCGGGGCCCTCGCGCCGTTTCAGCCGCTCCTCGCAGCGGGCTTCACTCGCGGCGGACGTACGAACGCCGACGGCTTCGAGACGTGGGCGCACGTCGACATGCTGGTCGACGACGACGTGCGGGCGGCGATGCACCCGTTCAAGGCGTTCACCGCTGCGTACGCGCGGTTGCAGCGCCCGGTCATCGAGGCCCGCGGCTACAAGGACATGCCCGACCGAGTCGACGAGCTCGTCGCTGCGGGTCGCATGGACGAGGCCATCGACGCCGTGCCCGACGACTACATCGACGACGGCTGGCTCGTCGGGCCGATCCCTCGGATTCGCTCGCGCGTCGTCCCATGGCTCGAATCGGAGCTCACCGGGCTCATCGTTCGCTGCGGTCCGCAGGTCGGTGCGGACCGCTCCGGCGCCAGCGAGAACCTCGACGCGTTTCGGGCGGTCGCCGAAGCAGCGGGGCGCGCCGGCCGTGCCTGAACACGGACCTGTCGCGTCGGCCGACGGTCCGGCAACGCAACTAGAGTGCGACTTTCCACCCCACGAACGACCCTGGTCGCGCGCCGCGTGTCGGCACGGCGCGGGAGGACTCGATGACACGACCGCTCGAAGGTGTCCGGATCGTCGAGGTTGCGGCGTGGACGTTCGTGCCGGGCGCCGGCGCGCTGCTCGCCGACCTCGGCGCGGACGTCGTGAAGGTCGAGCCGCTGACCGGCGACCCGCAGCGCGGGCTCCAGAACCTCCTCAACTTCGAGACGAGCGGCGTCAACCCGTTCGTCGAGATCCCGAACCGGGGGAAGCGGAGCATCGGCATCGACCTCGCGAACGACGCCGGCCACGACGTGCTCCTCAAGCTCGTCGAGTCCGCCGACGTCTTCCTCACGAGCTACCTGTCGTCGTCGCGCACGAAGCTGCGCATCGACGTCGACGACCTGCGTGCGGTGAACCCACGACTCATCTATGCCCGCGGGACCGGATGGGGGAGCCGTGGGCCGCTCGCCGACCAGGGCGGGTTCGACTCGGCCTCGGCGTGGGCGACGGGCGGCACCGCCTACCGCCTCACCGATCCGGGCGCCGCGCAGCCGGTGATGCAGCCGGCCGCGTTCTACGACCTCCAGGGATCGGCCGCCGTCGCAGGTGGGATCAGCGCTGCGCTGTTCCACCGGGAGCGGACCGGGGAGCCAACGGTCGTCGACGTGTCGCTTCTCGGCGTCAGCATGTGGACGCTCGCCCCCGACATCGTGTCGGCTCCGTACGTCCCGGACGTGCCGCGGTTCAACCGGCGCCGTCCTCCGAACCCGCTCGTGAACTGGTACCTCACGGCCGACGGTCGCTGGCTGCACTTCGTGCTCCTCCAGGCCGACCGCTTCTGGCCCGAGTTCTGCGACGTCATCGGGCATCCCGAGCTCATCGACGACGAACGGTTCTCCGACGCCAAGCGGCGCTTCGAGAACCGCGAGGAGTGCGTCCGCACGCTCGACGAGATCTTCGCGTCGGCACCGCTCGCCGAATGGCGCCGGCGGCTCGAGACGTTCAGCGGCGTGTGGGCCGTCGTGCTGACGCCGCGTGAGGTGCACGACCACGAACAGGTCGAGCCGAACGGGTATCTGCCGCTGGTCACGACGGCAGAGGGTGCCGAGTTCCGGCTCGTGGCGCCGCCGATGCAGTTCGACGGCGTCGCGGGGGTCCCGCGCGCTGCGGCCCCACACGCCGGTGAGCACACCGAGGAGCTGCTGCTCGAGGTGGGGCTCGACTGGGACGCCATCATCTCGTACAAGGAGCGGGGCGGCATCTTGTAGCAGCCCAAGGTCGAGACGTCGTCTCGACGGGAGGGTGACGTGACGCGAACGAACGTCGTGATCGGTGCCGGGTCGGGGATGGGCGAGGCGGTCGCGCGGCGCTTGGTAGGGAAGGGCCCGCTCGTGGTCGCCGACCTGAACGTCGACGTCGTCGCGGCGCTCGCGCGCGAGCTCGACGGTCGCGCGGCGCCCGTCACCGCGGTGGCGGTGGACGTCGCGGTCGCTTCGTCGGTGGTCGCGCTCGCGGAGCAGGCGGCGACGTTCGGTGCGGTCATCCACACGGCCGGCCTGTCCCCGACGATGGCCGAAAGCCGCAGGATCCTCGAGGTCAACCTGATCGGCACCGCCAACGTGCTCGACGCGTTCACGCCGCAGGCGTCGGAGGGGTCCGTTGCGGTGTGCTTCGCGTCGGTCGCCGGGCACACGCCCGTCTCTGCGGTCGTCGCGGACGCGGTGCGCCGGCTCGCGATCGGCGACATCGAGGAGCTGCTCGAGTCCGAGGCGCAGGGACTTCCCCGCGCCACAGCGGCGTACCGCTTCTCGAAGTACGGCGTGCTCGACCTCGTCCGCCGGCGGGCGCCGGCGTGGGGTGAGCGGGGCGCCCGGGTCCTCTCCCTGTCACCGGGGATCATCGAGACGCCCATGGGGCGCCTCGAGGCCGAACGTCAGCCGATCATGGCCCAGATGGTGGCGGTGACGCCGCTGCGACGCACGGGCGTCCCGACGAGATCGCCGCGGTCGTCGAGTTCCTGTGCTCTGACGGTGCGTCGTACATGACGGGCTGCGACGTGTTGGTCGACGGCGGCTGGCGCGCGACGCAGGTGTCGTCCTGACGTCGTCCACCGAAGGTGCGTCGGCCTGACCGGGCGGCGTGATCGAGCGCGAGACGAGGAGGAGCATTGACACACGCGGGGATGCTCGTCGGTGATCTTCCGGCCCGCGCACGAGACTCGTTCGGCGACAGGCCCGCGCTGCGGAGCGACACGTCGTCCCGGACGTACAGTGAGCTCGCCGACCGCGTCGACCACCTCGCCGGCGCGTTCTCGGCATCCGGCGTACGGGACGGTGACCGCATCGCGGTGCTGTCGCCGAACGACCCCGGCCTCATCGAGGTGCTGCTCGCGGCCTCGCTCGTCGGCGCGGCGGTCGTGCCGATGAACCCGCGTCTCGTCGCGAGCGACGTGCGGTTCCAGGCCGACGACGCGGACGTCCGGTTCGCGGTCGTGCACCCTGCGCTCGAGCCGCTCGCACGCGACGCGGGGCTGTCCGACCGCCACACGTGGTTCGTCGGCGACGGTCTCGAGCGGCTCGTCGGCCGACGAGAGCGGTACACGGGCCCGAGGCCGTCGGACGACGCCGTGCTCGTGCAGCTCTACACGTCGGGCACCACCGGCCGCCCGAAGGGGTGCCTGCTGACCCAGCGGGGTTGGCTGTCGGCGATCGCCGGGCTCGCGCACGCGATCGCGCTGACCGAGCACGACGTGGTGTGGACGCCGCTGCCGCTGTTCCACGTCGCGGGCATCCACTACGTCCTCGCCACCCTCGCGGCGGGCGCCACGCAGATCGTGGAGGAGTCGGGCGACGCCGACGAGGTGTGGCGGGTCATCGAGACGCACCGCGTGACGCTCGCGACGCTGTTCCCGAACCCCCAGACGCTCGTCGCGCACCCGGACGCGCGCCGAGCGGCGGCGACGCTGCGGATCGGCTTCTCCCTCCCGATCGGGCCGTCGTTCCACGACGCGCTCCCCGGGCTTCCCGCCGCGACTTCCTACGGCGCGACCGAGCTCGGTGGCATGGCGCTCGTCGCATGCGGCGACGTCTGGGACCGCCCCGGCAACGTCATCGGGCGACCGCTCATCGGGCTCGCCGCGGCCGTCCTCGACGACGACGACCGCCCCGCGGCGCCCGGCGAGGTGGGCGAGCTCTGCTTCCGCGGCGCAGCGGTGACGGTCGGCTACTGGAACCTGCCCGACGCCACCGCCGAGGTGCTCCGCAACGGCTGGCTACACACCGGCGACCTCGGGCGAGCCGACGAAGACGGCGTGCTGTACTTCGTCGATCGCAAGAAGGACATGGTGAAGCCGGGCGGCGAGAACGTCTACTCGATCGAGGTGGAGCGCGTCCTGCTGGCGCATCCCGACGTCGCCGACTGCGCGGTGATCGGCGTGCCCGACGAGCGCTGGGGCGAGGCGGTCAAGGCCGTCGTCGTCGTCGCCGCCGACGTCACGGCCGAGGATCTCGACACCTGGTGCCTCGAGCGGCTCGCATCGTTCAAGCGGCCCCGTTGGTACGAGTTCGTCTCCGAGCTGCCCCGCAACGCCATGGCGAAGGTCGTGAAGCCGGAGCTGCGCGCCGCCCACGACTCGGCGAAGGCGATCAGGCTCCCGGAACGAACGTGAGCGACGCTGGCGGCGGGTCGAATACCGTCGAGATCGATGACGACGTGGCGGCGCGCCCTCGTTACGGGTGCATCCAGTGGGATCGGCGAGGCGTTCGCGCGGCGGCTCGCGCGCTCGGGCACCGACCTCGTCGTCGTGGCCCGCCGCACGGAGCGACTCGAGGCGCTCGCCGGGGACCTCCGTGACGGCCACGACGTCGCCGTGGAGGTGATGACGGCGGATCTCGCAGACCCGGCCGCGCTCGCGCGCGTCGAGGAGCGGGCAGCCGCGACGGAGGATCCCGTCGATCTCCTCGTCAACAACGCCGGCGTCGCGAACTACGGCCGGTTCGCCGACGTCGACGCCGCCCGCATGACGGTCGAGATCGCCGTGAACGTCACGGCCGTGGCACGGCTGACACGCGCGGCGCTGCCCGGCATGCTGGCCCGAGGTCACGGTGGCGTGATCAACGTGTCCTCGGTCGCGTCGATGATCGTGCTGCCGACGCTCGCGGTGTACTCCGCCACGAAGTCGTTCGTGACCGTGTTCACCGAAGCGCTCGCCGAGGAGATCCGCGGCACGGGCGTCAGCGTGCTCTCGGTGTGCCCGGGCACGACAGCGACCGAGTTCGGGCACGCGATGGGTCTGGGTGACGCCCGAGGGCCGTTGCTCACGAGCCCGGACCACGTGGCCGACGTCGCACTCAGGGCGATGAGCCAGGGTCGCGTCGTCGTGGTACCCGGCGCGTTCAACGACATGGTCGTGCGCGGCTCCCGGTTCGTGCCGCGGTCCGTGTTGCGCCGCGGCGTGGGTCTCGCCGCGCGTCTGGCGACGCCCCGCCGCGAGACGCCGCCGACCTGACGAGGACCACGTGCCGCGACCGCCGGCGCGTCCCCGCAGATGCTGCGAAGATCGGCGGGGGCCGACCGCGACGTCGCCCGACGTGAGGCTGGCTCCAGGGAGGAACATGGTGATGCGCCAGCTCAGCGGCTTCGACGCCGCGTTCGTCTCACTCGAGAACCCGCGCACGCCGAATCACGTCGCGCTCTACTTCCTGTACGACCCGTCCACGGCGCCCCCCGCGGAACGATCAGCGGCGACGAGGTGGTGGAGAACCTCGCCCGGCGCGTCCCCCTCGTCCCGCTCCTGCGCCTGAAGCTCGCGCGGGTGCCGTTCGATCTCGACGCGCCGTACTGGATCGAGGACGGCGACTTCGACTTCGACTACCACGTCCGCCGCATCCGGCTGCCCGAGCCCGGCTCGTGGCGCCAGTACACGACGCTGCTCGGCGACCTTCATTCGCAGCCGCTCGATCTCACGCGCCCGCTGTGGGAGTGCTACGTGATCGAGGGCCTGAACGACGTCGAGGACCTGCCTTCGAGGTCGTTCGCGCTGCTGTTCAAGATCCACCACGCCGCCATCGACGGCAAGACCGGCGTCGAGCTCATGAACGTGTTGCACGACCGGTCGCCGGACGCGCCGCCGCCGCCGCCGGACACGGCATGGGACCCCCCGCCGCCGCCGTCGTCGGCGGAGCTGCTGCGGCGGACGGCGGTGACGTTCGTTCGGAGCCCGGCGCGCGTGGCACGTCTCGTCGGGCGGGCTGCGCCTGGGCTGGCCCGTGCCCGGTCGCAGGTCCGCGCCGGCGCCGTCCAGCGGCCGACGCGGGGCGCACCGCGGACCCGCTTCAACAGGGCGGTGTCGGCGGGTCGGGTGACGGACGCCTGCCGCCTCAGGCTCGGCGACTTGAAGCGGATCAAGGCGGCCGTGCCCGGCGCGACGATCAACGACGTCGTGCTCGCCGTGTTCGCCGGCGCGCTCCGTGAGTACCTCGCGTCGAAGGGCGAGCTGCCGAGCGAGCCGCTCGTCGCCATCATGCCGATCTCCGTCCGCCGTGAGGACGAACGGGCCGCGATCGGGAACCGTCTCGCGACGACGACGGTGACGCTCGCCACGGACGTCGAGGATCCGTTCGACCGGTTGCGCACGATCCACGACTCGGCTGTGAACGCCAAGGCGTACGCCGCCGCGGTCGACGCGCGCGCGCTGTCGGAGCTGTCGGATCTAATGCCGGGCGCGCTGCTGGGGCTCGCGTACCGAGCCGTCGGCCGCCTCGCCCACACCGGGTTCTTCGATCACGTCCGCCCGCTCGCCAACACGACGATCTCGAACACGCCCGGTCCGACGGAGCCGCTCTACTTCGACGGCGCGCGGCTCGTCTCGTACGCCGGGATGGGCCCGATCTACGACGGTGGCGGGCTGATCCTCGGGCCGACGAGCTACTGCGACGAGTTCACCTTCACGTTCACGTCGTGCCCGGAGATGATGCCCGACCGCGAGTGGTTCGTGGCGTGCATACGGACCTCGTTCGACGACCTGCTCGCGGCGGCCACGTCGCGCAAGGCAGCCCCGACAGCATCCGCGTAGTAAAGCCTTGGTCGGCTACGAGATCCGTCCACGAACCGTGGGGGTGAGTCATGCGAAGGCATCCCGTCCGATGGGGAGCGATCGCGGCAGCGGTCGTCGTCCTCACCACGATCGGATACGCGACGGCGTCGGGTGCGGAACGCGATGAGGAAAGCTCTCGGCGACCGCGCACCGTGATCGCCGAGCGGTTCGATCGCCTGCAGGAGCCGCCGGCGCCCGGCGCACTCGAACCCGTGCCGGAGGGTCCGACGTTCGATCGCGATGGTGACCTCTTCTTCGTCTCTGTCTACGGCGACGAGAACGGCAACAAGGTGTTCGAGCTCGACATGGACACGAGGCACGTGACGCCGATCTACGGCGACGCGACGTCCGGGTTCACCGGGCTCGACATCCACCAGGACGGACGCTTGTTCCTCGCCGACTTCCTCGGCCAACGCATCGTCGCGATGCAACCGGACGGCACGGGCGTCGAGACGGTGGTGACCGGCGCCGTCGACGACCTCCCGCTGTTCCGGACGACCTCGTGTTCAGCTCCGACGGCGACCTCTACTTCACCGACATGACTGGGGAGCCGACGCACCCGACGGGACGGGTCTTCCGGCGCACGCCGGCCGGTGACCTCGTCCTCGTCGCCGACAACCTCGCGTTTCCGAACGGCATCTCGCTCACCGCCGACGACGCGCGCCTGTGGATCTCGGAGCACCTCGCCCACCGGGTCCTGACGATCGGCCTCGACGCGGAGGGCAACACGGCGCAACGGCCATTCGGTGCCGACATCGGCGTCACCGCCAACACGCGCGGCCCGGGCCGTCCCGACTCGTCGGCGGTCGACGTCGACGGCAACCTCTACCAGGCTTTCTGGCCCGGTGGCCGTGTCGTCGTCTTCGACCCCGAGGGTGCCGTCATCCGCGTGGTGCGCCTCCCCCGCGCCGATCGGGACGCCTTCCACGGCACGACCAACATCGTGATCCGACCGGGCACACGGGACGCGTTCGTGACGGCCGGTGGCCCCGGCGGCGCCATGCTGTTCCGCTTCCGCGCGGTCGCCGACGGCCCGGTGCCGTTCGCGCAGCGATGATCGCTCCGTGGCCTGATGGCGGCCGCGGTGCCCGCGTCGCGGGACCGCGATCAGAGGGACGCGAGCGCGCGCTCCACGGCGTCGGCGGCGCCGAGGTCGACGATGGCGTTGTTCGGTCGTTTGAACGCCGCCACGGGGTCGGCGATCGGTTGCATGCCGGCGAACGCCACGGTCGTCGCGATCGCGTCCCACTCGTAGGCGACCGCCAGCCGGTAGCGGTCCCAGATGTCGTCGAACGACGCGTCCGGCACGCCGTTCGCGCGCAGGGTGCTGACATAGTGCTCGACGAGCGGTCGTTCATGCTCGCGGCGCAGCGACGTCGGGAACGCGCTCACGAGGAAGTGGGCGAAGTCCTGGATCCCGTGGCGACGATGGATCAGCTGCCAGTCGAACAGCCCGGCGTGGCCCTCGGGCGTCGTCCAGGAGTTGCCGAGATGCGAATCCCCGTGGACGAGCGTGAGCGGCGGCCGCTCCGCGACGCGATCCATGTCGCGGGCATGTTCGCCGAAGAGGCTGACGACCCTTCGCACGTCGGCCGGGAAGTCCTTCGCGTAGTCGGTGCCCATGACCCGCGCCCGGGCGCGGCGGTCGAACTCGCGCTGGAACCACCGGCCGGGCCGCTCCGACGCCAGCCGGACCCAGGACAGGTCTCCTGCGAAGCGCGGGCTGTCCCAGAACGGGACGTGCAACGTGGCCAGCGTGGTCGTCATGGCGTGGGCGTGCTCGGGTGTGCAGCGGTCGAGGATCGAGAACGCCCGGTAGCCGCGCTCGTCCATGTCCTCGAGCACGAGCAGGAACCGCGCCCCGGGGCCCTTCACGGTCGCGTAGGCGTGCGGGGCGATGTCGTCGGGCAGGTCGTCGCGGACGGTGCGGTAGAAGTCGACCTCGGTGCTCGACATGCGAAGCGACGCGACCATCGTGCGGTTGCGCCATCCGCCCGGCGTCGTCTTGATGAACACGACGCTCGGGAGCCCAGCGGCGCGCCCGGCCTCGTTCCAGTGCAGCCGGAGACGCTGCCGACTCGTCGTGCCGGAGTGACCGCCGACGACCTCGGTGCGCTCGACGCGGGCGCCGGGGGTGTCGCGCCCGACGACGTCCGACAACCACGCGGGTGTCACCTGGTCGAGCGAGTGTGGACGCGGCGCCGGGATCCGCGGCGGCACGGCGAGAGCCGCCTCCGCGACGCTCACGCGATCGGTCCACAGGTCGCCCGCCGTCCGGAGCAGCTCGCGCACCTGGATCATGCCGCGCTCCACGGATGGGTCATGAGCTCCTGCCCGACGGCGCGTCACGGGGTGCGGTACCGCGTCGGGCACGCTCAGGCACCCGCACAATAGGTGAGCGGATTTCGGCGTGCCATCGCAGCGCGGCGACGCGCGACCGCCGTCCACGGGGCGCCTTCAACGGCGCGCCTCCGTCGCCGGCGCCGTCAGGGCGTCGCGGAGGGCGGCGCCCGCCTCGGACATCCCCTGCTCGGCGACCTCGAAGCCGTAGCCCGGTTCGAGGAAGCCATGGATCATGCCGTCGTACCGTGAGGTGCGGGCGTCGACGCCGGCCGCGGGGAGGCGGGTGGCGTATACCTCGCCCTCGTCTCGCAGCGGGTCGTACTCGGCGGTGATCACGAGCGCCGGGGGTAGCCCGGAGACGTCCGGCGCCAGCAGGGGCGACGCGTACGGCTCCTCGCCCTGCTCCGGCGTCGGGAGGTAGTGCTCGAGGAACCACGACATCGTCCGCTTCGACAGCCCGTAGTCGCCCTGGCCGGATGGACACCGAGTCGGTCGAGACGAACGGGTGACGTCATGTCGGTGCCTCCGTGGCGCAACCGTACAGGGCTCCACCGAGGGCGCGTGCGAACGGCGCGTCCGGCTGCCGTGCCCCGCTCACAGCCGGTTACGATTTCGCCGCCTGATTGGAGGCGCCTCAATGGCGATGGCGGACGACGGGTCTGGCGTACCCCGAGGTTCGGTACAAGGACCTCGTCGGGCGGCGCCGCGCGCTGTCGTACTTCGAGACGTATGACGCCCTGAGCGACGCGTCGCCGTTCTACCGGGGCGACGCGGGCACCGGTGACGAGTTCGTGATGCTGACGCGGTTCGATCTGATCCGCGAGGTGCTCCAGCACCCCGAGCTCTTCTCGAACCGCGCCGTCACCAATCACGGAACCCGATCCTTCGTACCTGTGGATCCCGTTGATGCTCGATCCGCCCGAGGACAGGGCCTGGCGACAGCTCCTCGCGCCCCTCTTCTCCCCGTTGCCGGTCGCGGCGCTCGAACCGCATGTGCGGCGCCGGTGCGTGGACCTCGTCGACGCGTTCGCGGACGCCGGTCGGTGCGACCTGGTCGAGGACTTCGACCAGTTCATGGCGTGGGAGCACGCGATCCTGCGCCAGAAGGCACGGGCGGCAGGCGACTCCGCTCCGATTGTCGCCATGCGTGACGTGACCGCGTACTTCACACGCCTTTTGGACGAGCGTCGCTGCGAGCCGAGGGACGACATCCTGAGCGCAGCCGCCTCGTGGACGTTCGACGGCGAGCCCATTCCTGAGCCCGAGCTGCTCGGCATGTTCCTGCTTCTCTTCATGCCCGGCCTCGACACCGTCGCCTCCGAGCTCGCCTACGCCTTCCTGCACCTCGCGACGAACGACGACGACCGACGGCGCATCGTCGCGGAGCCGGCGACGATCCCGACGTTGGTCGAGGAGCTGCTGCGGGCGTACCCGGTCGTGCTCTCGTCGCGCAAGGTCGTCGAGGACGTCGAGTTCCACGGTTGCCCCATGAGGGCGGGGCAGATGGTGTTCCTGCCGCTGTGCACGGCGACGCGCGACGACGCCGAGCTCGCCGCGGCACGCACGGTCGACATCGAGCGCTCGCCGAACCACCACATCGCGTTCGGCGCCGGCGTCCACCGCTGCATCGGCTCGCATCTCGCGCGGCTGGAGCTGCGCGTCGCGCTGGAGGAGTGGCACGCTCGCATCCCGCACTACCGGCTGCCGGACGGCGTCGAGGTCGTGGAGCACGCAGGAGTCCTCGGTCTCGACGCCCTCCCGTTGGTGTGGAAGGAGCCGTGAGGCGAGCGCCGCGGCGTGAAGGCCCGGATCGATCCGGTTACGCGCCGGTGCGCCGCAGCAGGTCGACGCCCCGCTCTGCGGCCCTGCCGAGCTCCCCGAGGTCGGCGCCTGCGTCCCGCGCCGCCTCCACGACGAGCGTGACGTCCTTCTCGAGGAGCGGCCCGGCGCCGCGCGCCAGCACCTCGAGCGACGTCGTGCGGGTCACGACGTCGCCTGCGTAGCTCCTCCCGCTGCCGTGGCGGAGGACCTCGCCGAGCTTCCCCGCGTCGATGCCGAACGCGACGCCGACGGCGAGCGCGTCGACGACGAGCGCGAGGTTCGCGGCCATCAACGCGTTGTTGACGAGCTTCGCGAGCTGGCCGCTGCCAACCGGTCCGACGTGGACGATCGGGTCCCCGAACGTGGCGAGCACGGGGCGGCAGCGGTCGACGACGGAATCGTCGCCGCCGACGATCACCAGGAGGCGGCCCGCGGCGGCCGCCGCCGCGCCGCCGCTGACGGGCGCGTCGACGACATGGACGCCATGCGCCTGCGCGACGTCGGCGAGGTGCCGGCACGTCGACGGCCGCACCGTGCTGTGCACCGCGAGCACCGCGCCGGGCGCCATGCCCGCGAGGACGCCGTCGTCGCCGAGCACGACGTCGTTCACGTCGTCGTCGGCGACGACACACACGCCGACGAGGTCGGACGACTCCCCGAGCTCGGTCCGGGTGGCCGCCACGCCGGCGCGATCTGCGAAGCGCACGAGCGTCTCGGGCCGCCGCGCCCACAGTCGCGTCGGGTAGCCGCCGGCGATGATCCGTTCGGCGATCGGCGAGCCCTGCCGGCCGAGCCCGACGAAGCCGACCCTGATGGACGGAGCGTCGACCATGACGAGATCTTGACTCGCGCGACGCCGCGCGGAGCTGCGCCGTCGCCCGGCGCGGCCCCGGTGGCCGCCCGGGATCGATGTCGTCTACCCTTTTCACATGATTCGTCGCCGAGAGAACGGCCGCTCGTGACGGTCTGGTCGTACGAGGGCAAGCGCGTCGTCGTCACCGGGTGCTTCTCGGGGATCGGTGCGGCGACCGCCACGGAGCTCGTCGACCTCGGTGCCGAGGTGCACGGCATCGACATCCGTGAGACACCCGTCGAGGTCGCGTCGTTCCGGACGTGCGACCTCCGTGAGCCGGCCTCCATCGACGATGCCGTCGAGGCCATCGGCGGGACGATCGACGCCCTGTTCAACTGTGCCGGCTTGCCGCAGACCTTTCCGGCGCTCGACGTCATGAAGGTCAACTTCATCGGCATGCGCATCTCACGGAGCGTGTCGCCGCGCGGATGGAGCGGGGAGCCGCGATCGCGACGATCGCGTCCAACGCAGGCGTGAACTTCATGAAGCGCATGCCGACATTGCTCGAGCTCATCGCCACGCCCGACCCCGTGGCCGCGACGGCATGGTGCGAGGAGCATGCGGACGTCGTCGGCGACGGCTACACGTTCTCGAAGGAAGCGATCATCGTCTGGACGATGAGCACGAGCGTCCCGCTCATCGAGCGTGGCATCCGCATCAACTGCACGAGCCCGGCGCCGACGGCGACGCCGATGATGGCCGAGTTCCAGAAGGCCGTCGGGCGCCGGTTCATGGACGCGTACCCGCGCCCGATCGGCCGCGACGCCACGCCGGAGGAGCAGGCCCATCCGCTGATCTTCCTGAACAGCGACGCCGCCGCGTTCGTCACGGGCCACAACCTGGTCGTCGACGGAGGCTTCCTCGCCGGGATCCAGACCGGTCAGGTGTCGATGGCCGAGGTCATGAAGCTCGCGCCGACCACGTCCGCCTAGGAGGCGCTATGCCGCTGCAGGACCACATGAAGCTCATCTCGGTCGACGATCACGTCATCGAGCACCCCAACGTGTGGCAGGACCGGCTGCCGGAGCGGTACCGAGATGCCGGACCTCGCATCGTCGAGGTGGACGAGGACGGCGCCCTCGACGCGACCGGCAAGCCGATCCGGCGTGGCTCGCAGCTGTGGTGCTACGAGGGGAAGCTCCACAACCGCATCGCCCTCGACGCGGTGGCCGGGCTCGACTGGAAGGAGTACGGGACCGACCCGTACCGCTTCGACCAGATCATCCCGGGGTGCTACGACCCCGTCGAGCGCGCCAAGGACATGGACCTCGACGGGATCCAGGCGGGGCTGTGCTTCCCGACGTTCCCGCGGTTCGCTGGAACGGCGTTCCTGAACAGCGACGACAAGGATCTCGCGCTCCTGTGCGTGCAGGCGTACAACGACTTCATCCTCGACGAGTGGTGCGCGGCGGTGCCGGGGCGCCAGATCCCGATGGTCATCCTCCCGCTGTGGGACCCGGCGCTCGCCGTCGCCGAGCTCGAGCGGACCGCCGCCAAGGGCGCTCGAGCCATCTCGTTCGTCGAGAACCCCGTGCCGCTCGGCCTCCCGTCGTTGTACACCGACCACTGGGACCCGGTGTTCGCCGCGGCGCAGGAGGCTCAGCTCCCGCTGTGCATGCACTTCGGGACGTCCGGGAAGGTCCCGATGACGTCACGCGACGCACCGATGCTCACGTGGGTCGTGCTGATGAGCACGAACTCGATGGCCACCACGGTCGACCTGCTGTTCTCCCCGATCTTCCACAAGTTCCCGCAGCTGAAGGCCGCGCTCTCCGAGGGCGGCATCGGGTGGCTGCCGTACCTCATCGAGCGCGCCGACTACGTGTGGCAGCGCCACCACCACTACAACGACGTCAACCACGACGTGCTCCCGTCGGAGATCTTCCGTCGGAACGTGTGGGGCTGCTTCATCGACGACGACGCGGGCATCCGCGACCGCTATGCCGTCGGTGTCGACAAGATCATGTGGGAGTGCGACTACCCGCACTCCGACTCGAACTGGCCGCACGCCCGGAAGCGGCTGGCCGAGATGCTCGCCGACGTGCCCGACGACGAGGCCCACCGCATCTCCGAGCTCAACGCGCGCGAGCTGTTCCGCTTCGACGCGTGACCATGCTCGGCAAGGCTCCGCCTTGCCGAGCAACCGGGCGTGCCGGCCCTTCGCCGGCGCCGCCTGGCTACTGAAGGAGCTCGACGACGGTCTTGGTGCCGTAGACCCGGCGGTAGCGCTGGCGGACGATGTCCATGTGCTTGCGCCAGTAGTCCTCCGCCGCGCTCGCGTCGTTGGCCTCGACGAACGCGAGGAGCTTTCGATGGGCGCGCACGGCACGCCGGTTCTCCGCCGGCTGGTCCTGGGCCGCCGCCGCCGTGGCCACGACCGTCGACGTCGCCGTCTCGAAGATCTCGTAAAGCATCCCGGTGAGCACCGCGATGGTCGCGTTCCCCGCGTGTTCGAGGAGCGTCTCGTGGAAGCGCGACGACGCCAGCGCGAACCGCATCGCGTCGTCGACGACCGCCTCCTCCGCGGCGAGCGCGGCGCGCAGCGCCGAACGGGCGTCGTGGTCCCGGCGCTCGGCGATGAGCCGCGCCGCCGCCGGCTCGACGATCACCCTCGCGGCGAAGACGTCGTCGAGCGTCGTACCGCGTGCCTGGAGGAGCAGCCCGGCGTACCGAGCGGCGACCCTGATGTCGGGCGCGTGCACCCGCGCACCCCCGCGTGACCCGCGGCGCACCGTGATGAGCGACTCGGACTCGAGGACACGGAACGCCTCTCGCAGCGTCGGCCGCGAGACGCCGAACCGTTCCATCAGCTCGGCCTCCGGCGGGAGCGCGTCGCCCTCCACGAGCTCGCGCCTGATGATCCGGCGGCGGAGTGCCGACGCCACGAGCTCCGCCGTCTTCGGGACACGTACGCGTTGCTCGAGCTCGTCGACGCCGGCCATGCTCGGATGGTACCGGGTCGGGCGACCGTGGTCGCTGCGTCGTGGAACTGATCTGACGATGTGAGAGGATGAGCGGCCGACGCACGCGGTAGGAGGAGCGAGCAGCATGCACGTCGCAGGAGCATCGGCGAGGTCACCGGCGGTGCCGGTGGCCTCGGTGAGGCGAGCGTCCGCCGGCTCGCCGAAGCCGGAGCCCGCATCGCCATCTGCGATCTCGACCGGGAGCGCGGCCAGCGGCTGGCTGACGAGCTCGGCGAGCGCGCCCGGTTCGTGGAGACCGACGTGACGTCGGAGGAGAGCGTCGCCGCCGCCGTCGACGCCGCCGCCGCACTCGGTCCGCCGCGGATCGCCGTGAGCTGTCACGGCGGCCCCGGTGGCGGTGGGCGCACCGTGAGCCGCGACGGCGCGCCCCACGACCTCGCGTCGTTCAAGCGCACGCTCGACATCTTTCTCACGGGCACGTTCAACGTCCTGCGCCTCGCCGCCGCCGCCATGGCGAAGACCGAACCGCAGGCGGAGGGTGAGCGCGGCATCGTGGTGAACACGGCCTCGATCGCAGGGTACGAGGGCACGATCGCACAGCTGGCGTACGCCGCGGCCAAGGGCGGCGTGATCGGCATGACGCTCGTCGCTGCGCGCGACCTGTCGCCGGCCGGCGTGCGCGCGATGACGATCGCCCCCGGCACGTTCGTCACCCCCGCGTACCGCCGCCCGGCCGAGGAGCTCGAGGCGATGTGGGGCCCGCTCGTGCCGTTCCCGCCGCGGATGGGTCGCCCGCCGGAGTTCGCCGATCTCGTCCTGCAGTGCTGCCAGAACTCGTACCTGAACGGCGAGGTCATCCGGCTCGACGGCGCGCTCCGGTTCGGGCCGCGCGACCCGAAGCGGTGACGAGAGGGAGCGCTGGATGGACTTCACGCTGGCCGAGGACGACGAAGCGTTCCGCGAGGAGCTGCGCGACTTCCTGAAGCGGAACCATCCGGGCAAGGCGCCTCGCGGCGAGCGCGAGAAGCTGCAGTTCGCGCGCGACTGGGCGGCCAAGCTCGCCGACGAGGGTTGGGCCGTGCCCGCCTGGCCACGCGAGTGGGGCGGCATGGACCTCCCGCTCACGAAGCAGCTCGTCTACCACGAGGAGATGACGAAGGCACGGGTGCCGAACCACCCGTCGCCGAACAGCTTCATCGTCGGCCCGACGCTCATCCGCCACGGCACACGGGCCCAGAAGGAGCGGTTCCTGCGCCGCATCGTGCGCGCCGACGACATGTGGTGCCAGGGTTGGTCGGAGCCCGACGCCGGCTCCGATCTGCCGGCGCTCATGACCAGGGCGGTGCGCGACGGCGACCAGTACGTCGTCACCGGCCAGAAGGTGTGGACCACCCGCGCCGAGACGTCGAACTGGATGTTCGCCCTCGTGCGCACGGGCACGCCCGAGTCGCGCCAGCACGGGCTCACCTACGTCTTGATCGACATGCAGAGCGAGGGGCTGACCAGCCGCCCGCTGCGCGACATCACGGGTGGCTCGCACTTCTCGGAGGTGTTCTTCGACGAGGTGCGCGTCCCGGTCGACAACCGCGTCGGCGAGGAGAACGGCGGCTGGACGATCGCCCGCACGAGCCTCGGGCACGAGCGCTCGACGGCGTTCATCTCCGCGGACATCCGCTATCGGCGGGTCGTCGACGACCTCTGCGAGCTGGCGCGCGAGCAGGGCCGTGCAGACGACCCGATCGTGCGCCAGGAGCTCGCGAAGCTGGTGACCGCCGTGCGGCTGCTCGGCCTCAACGGCGCCCGCGTGCTGTCGCAGGTGCTCCGCGGCGAGGAGCCCGGTCCCGCGTCATCGGTGTCCCGGCTGTTCCACGGCCAGTTCGAGAAGCGGCTCCACGAGGTGGCGGTCGAGGTCATCGGGACGAACGCGATGCTGTCGGCGCGCGACCCGCACGCCGTGCAGCGGGGCCGCTGGGTGTGGGGGGTTCCTCCAGACGCGGGCGTCGACGATCGGCGCCGGCACCGCCGAGATCCAGCGCAACCCGATCGCCGAGCGCGTGCTCGGGCTGCCCTACGAGCCCGGCTCGCCGACGACCTAATCGAAGACGCGCGCGTGGAGGACGTCGAGCATCATCCCGCGTGGGCGCGTGACCACGTACAGCAGGGCGTCGGCCACCCACGACGCCTGCATCGGATGCGTTCCCGCGACGCGGTGGAGGTAGCCGTCCTCGCGCCACACGGGGAACGCGCGCCGGATGTCATCCTCGGAGAAGTTCTCGCTGAACGACGAGTCACCGACGTTGCCTGCCACGAGGAGCGTCACACGGATGCCTTCCGGGCGCAGCTCCTTCGTCATCGTCCGCGTGAACCCGTCGAGCGCCCGCTTGCTGGCGGAGTAGAGGGTCATGAGCGGCATGTCGTCGAGCGTGACCTCCGAACCGATGTTCACGATGTCGCCGCCGCCGCTGTTGCGAAGCAGCGGGATCGCGGCGCGCGTCGTGTAGATCGGGCCCAGGAAGTTCGTCCCGATCACCGCGTGGATGTCCTCGTCGGAGGCCTCCTCGATCCGGCGGGCGCGCGCCACGCCGGCGACGTTCAACAGGACGTCGATGCGCCCGAACCGCGCCTCGATCGCGGCGAACCCCGTCCGCACGCTGTCGGCGTCGCAGACGTCTGCCGCGATCGGCACGACCCGTTCCCCGATCTCGGCGGCGACCTCGCCGAGGCGCTCCTTGCGGCGAGCCAGGATCACGACGTCCGCGCCCTCGTCCGCGAACCGGTGCGCAGCCGCCTTGCCCATCCCGGCCGACCCGCCGACGACGACGACGACCTTGCCAACCATCGTTCCGGCCACCGTCGTTCCCCTCGTGTCGGCATGGACGAACCGCCTAGTATCGCCTGCGCATCATGAACGACGCACGTGACGGGCCCGGCCTGCGTGATGCACGTCGCGCTCGCGTGCGGAGGGCATACGAGGCGGGTTGGTACAGCGCCCGCACGCTTCGCGACGAGGTGATGGCGCCCAGGGAACGGGACGCCGAGCTCGTGTTCACGTCGCCCGGTCGCCCTTCGCGCACGACCGTGGGCGCCACGCTCGCCCGGAGCACGACGATGGCGCGCACGATGCGTCGCCTCGGCGTGCGGACCGGCGACGTCGTCGCTGTGCAGCTGCCGAACTGGGAGGAGTCGATCGTCGCCTACCAGGCGTGCTTCCTGATCGGAGCGGTCGTCCTGCCGATCGTGCACATCTACGGGGTCGCCGAGATCGGGTTCATCCTCCGCCAGTCCGGTGCGCGGGTCCTCGTCGTGCCGGACGTGTGGCGCGGCACCGACTACACCGCTCGCATCGGCGCGCTCGGCGACATCGAGACCCTCGAGCAGGTGGTCGTCGTCGGTGACCACGCGCCGGCCGGTGCGCTGCTCTGGCACGATCTCGAAGCGGCGCCCGGCGACGACGACCTGCCAAGACCGGACGTGACCGCCGACGACGTCTGCCTGCTCGTGTACACGTCGGGCACGACGGCCGCCCCGAAGGGCGTGCAGCACACGCACAACTCGCTGCTGGCCGAGCTGCGGGCGAACGAGGGGCTGCTCGGCGCGGGCGGACGAAAGGCGGCGCTCCAGGCGTTCCCCGCCGGCCACATCGCCGGTGTTCTCGGCCTGCTGCGCCCGATCGTGAACGGTGCCACGACGGTGCTCATGGACACGTGGGACCCGCACGAGGCGGCGGCGCTCATCGAGGAGCACGCCATCACGTTCACGTCCGGCACGCCGTTCCACCTCACGACGTTGCTCGACGCGGCGGAGGCCCACGGCCGCGTGCTCACGAGCCTCTACGGCTACATGAGCGGCGCCGCCAACGTCCCGCCCGCGCTCGTCGAGCGGTCGCAGGAGGCGGGCTTCGCGACCTACCGGTGCTACGGCTCGAGCGAGCACCCGACGGTGAGCTCGGGGCGACCCGAGGACCCGATCGCCAAGCGCGCGCACACGGACGGGCGCGTGCTGCCCGGGAACGAGGTCCGCATCGTCGACGACGACGGCAGCGACCTACCTGCCGGCGCCGAGGGCGAGATCGTGACCCGAGGGCCCGAGCTGTTCTGCGGCTATCGCGACACGCGGCTCGACGCCGGCGCCTTCCTCGTCGGCGGCTGGTACCGCACCGGCGACATCGGTCGGCTCGACGGAGAGGGCTACCTCGCGATCACCGATCGCAAGAAGGACATCATCATCCGCGGCGGCGAGAACATCTCGTCGAAGGAGGTCGAAGACGTCCTCGTCGCGCACCCGAGCGTCGCCGACGCGGCCGCCGTCGCCGTGCCGGACGAGCGCTACGGCGAGCGCGTGTGCGCGTTCGTCACGCTGCGGTCCGGTGCGGCGCTGAGCCTCGACGACGTCCGCGCCCACTTCCGGTCGGCCGGCGTGGCCCGGCAGAAGACGCCTGAACGACTCGAGGTCGTCGACGACCTGCCGCGCACGCCGGCAGGCAAGGTGAAGAAGTTCGAGCTCCGTCAGCGGTTCCGCTGACCGGCAGAGAGGGCATCGCGATGGACGAGCACGTCGAGGACGGATCGGCCGTCGCCGCGCCTCTTGCCGAACCGGTCGACGTTCGGCGGCACGGGGAGGTGATGGTCGTCACGCTGAACCGTCCGGGGGCCGCGAACTCGCTCGAGCCGGAGACGATCAACGCCATCGGCCGCGCCCTCGTCGAGGCGGAAGAGGACGAAACGGTTCGGGTGTTCGTGCTCACCGCGGCAGGCGACCGCGTGTTCTGCGCCGGCATGGACCTCAAGGCGTTCGCCGCAGGGCGCCGGGGCGCCGGTGAGGGACCGGGCCTCGACCCGCTGCTCCGGCGCGTCTTCCCCAAGCCGACGATCGCCGCGGTCAACGGCACCGCGGTCGCCGGCGGGTTCGAGCTCGTGCTGGGGTGCGATCTCGTCGTCGCCGCCGACCACGCCCGCTTCGGCATCCCCGAGGTCACGCGCGGGCTCGTCGCCGCAGGCGGCGGGACCCGGCTGCCGCGCCGCCTCCCCGTCGCCGTCGCCCTCGAGCTCGGGCTGCTCGGCGACCTGATCGACGCGCCGCGCGCGCTCGCGCTCGGGCTCGTGAACCGCGTCGTCCCCGGCGAGCGCGTCCTCGCCGAGGCGCTCGAGCTCGCCCAGCGCCTGTGCGAGAACGGACCGCTCGCGCTGCGAGTCACGAAGGAGCTGATGTACGCCGAGCTCGGCACGACGGACTGGGACGTCGTCAGCCGAGCGGCGGCGCCCGTGTTCGCGAGCGACGACGCGCGCGAGGGAGCGCTCGCGTTCGCGGAGAAGCGCCGCCCGCGGTGGCGAGGTCGATGACACCGGGGACTACGACTGGGCGGGCCGTTCCGCCAGGAGGGTGGCGAGGTGCGCGGCGCGACCGCCGAGGACGGTGGCCAGCACGTTCGCCCGCGTGACGTAGAGGTGCGCGTCGTGCTCCCAGGTGAAGCCGATCCCTCCGTGGACCTGGATGTTGGCGGCCGCGTTCCGGAGCGCGGCGTCGGTCGCGATCACGTGGGCGGCGGCGGCCTGGAACACGCCGTCGGGCCGGCCGTCGCGCACGACGAGCGAGGCGAACAGGGTCAACGAGACTCGGACCTCGTCGCGGAACTCGCGCTCCTCAGCCGTCAGATCGAGGTCCAACTACGGGCTCCTTGGTTGCCGGCGACCCCGGTATCGTACAACCTCGTTTGCTGATTCTCGATCCGACGCGCACGGGGATGTTGGGATCATGAACCGCACGTACCAGCTCTACATCGGCGGCCAGTGGGTCGAGAGCGACGGCGCCGAGGACCTCACGGTGATCAACCCCGCCACGGAGGAGCCGTTGGGCACCGTCCCGCAGGCGTCGCCGAAAGACGTCGTGCGTGCCATCGAGGCGGCGAGGCACGCCTTCGACGAGGGTCCCTGGCCGCGCATGAAGCCGCGCGAGCGCGCCGAGCTGCTCCTGCGGCTCGCGGAGGTGATGGAACGGCGCAAGGACGAGCTCATCGACCTCGTCGTGCGCGAGGCGGGTGCGACGCTGGAACCGTCATGTCGGGCGCGTGGATCTGGGCACCGCCGCGTGAACCGCGACGCACCGTGATGAGCGACTCCGACTCGAGGACGCGGAACGCCTCTCGCAGAGTCGGCCGGGAGACGCCGAAGCGCTCCATCAGGTCGGCCTCGGGGGGGAGCGCGTCGCCTTCGACGAGCTCCCGCCTGATGATCTGGCGCCGGAGCGAGGACGCGACGAGCTCGGCTGTCTTTGGGACCCGGACACGCTCCCCGAGCTGCTCGACGGTGGCCACAACCGAATAGTACCGGGTTGAACCCGGCGCCGTGCGTCATCATCACACTGATATGACAACGTGAGACGATGGGGCACAAAGGCGCGAGGACGAGGGTTCGTTGTCGCGCGGGTCTGACATGATACGGCGATGAGGGTCGGGCTGGTGGGCACGGGGTTCGCGACTGGCGTCCATCTCCCGGGGTTCCGGCTCGTGCGCGGCGTCGAGGTGGTTGCGATCTGCAGTGCCAGCCGGGACCGCGCCCACGGTGCCGCCGCGCGGTTCGGCATCCCGCGGGCGACGGACGACTACCGCGAGCTTGTCGGGCGAGACGACGTCGACCTCGTCGACGTGTGCACACCGACGAGGTCGCACTACGACATCACGATTGCGGCGATCGAGGCGGGCAAGCATGTGCTCTGCGAGAAGCCGGTCGCCATGACCGCGGCCGAGGCGGCCGAGATGGCAGACCGTGCCGAGGCTGCGGGGGTCGTGAACGCGGTGAATCACGAGATGCGGTATGCCCCCGCCCGACGCCATCTGCGCCGCCTTGTGGATGACGGTTTCCTCGGTGATGTCCGCTTCGTCGACGCCTCGGTGCTCGTCGATTACGCGGTGAACCCTCGGATGGAGCCGCACTAACTGGACGTGGTGCTCGATGCGGGAGCCCGGCGGTGGCATGGTGAACTCGTTGCTGACCCACCACATCGACCTCTTGCGGTTCACGTTCGGTGATCTCCACGAGGTCGATGGCGCCGTCGCGACGCTCATCAGGGAAAAGCCGGTGCTGCCATGGGACTACCGCGACGGCGACCCGCTCGGGCCCGATACCGAGACGATCGGGATGCGCGCGGTGGATGGCGACGACGCCGCGGTCATCGGTGGGGTCTTGGACGGTGGGGCGCCGTTCGTGCTCTCCGGCAGCTGGTCGATTCGCAACGGCACGGGCGTGCGCGTCGGCGCCTATGGCACGGATGGGACGCTCGTGCTCGCACCCGAGGGGCCTGAAGGCCGCGTCGGGCGGCGACGCGCTCGCCGACGTCGCCACGCCGGACGACCTGCGATTGCGCTACCGCGTGGAGGGTCACCGCTCGTGGCGTTGTTCGCGATGCTGGCTGAGGACGTCGCCGCCGCGGTAGCCGGGAAGCCGCCGCCGCACGGCGCAGAGCATGTCTTCGCCTCGCTCGACGACGCTTGGCGGGTGCAGGAGGTCGTGGACCGCGTGTTGCGGGCCCGGCCGTCATGATCGGCGACGAGCGGGCCCGTGATCTGGGGTGAACAACCTCCGGCGCCTGGGCTTCAGCAACGACGCCATGGCGCCTCCCGGCAGCGACCGCTTATCGACGACGTGATCCCGTGGGGCGATGTCGCCGCGATCGCCGACCGGGTCGAGGCGCAACTCGATGCCGGCGCTGACCACGTCGCGCTCCAGGTGCTCGCCTCGAACCCCGCCAGGCCGCCCCTCGCGGCGTGGCGAGAGCGGCCGGTCGCGCTGTTGCCGTGAGGGTCCGGCCGCCCGACAGGAGGAGACCATGTGGACCCGTTGGAGATCGCGAAGAACCCCGAGCGCGTCGACCTCAACCCGTCGGACGTTCTCCTCGACGGCCTCGCGGCGGTCGTCACCGGCGGGGGAGGCGGGATCGGTCAGGGCATCGCCCTCGGGTTTGCACGGTTCGGCGCCGACGTCGCCGTCCTGGACGTCGTCCCGGAGCGCGCCGAGCGGACAGCGACGCTGATCACGGACATGGGGCGCGACGCGCTCGGCATCGTCGCCGACGTGATGGACGCCGACCAGGTGCGGGCCGGCATCGAGCGGGCCGCCGCGAAGTTCGGGCGCCTCGACGTGCTCGTGAACAACGCGGGCGGCGTCCGCTCGCAGCTGTTCGCGGACATGAGCGAGCGCACCATCCGTCGCCACGTCGACATCAACCTGATGAGCATGTTCTGGGCGACGTCGGCCGCGCTTCCCATCATGATCGGTGGCGGGCGCGGCGGCTCGATCCTCAACGTCGGCAGCATCGAGGGGTTGCGGGCGGCACCGACGTTCTCGGTCTACGGCGCCTGCAAGGCGGCCATGGTGGGCTTCACGAGCACGATGGCGGTCGAGCTGGGTGCACACGGGATCGCGTGAACTGCATCGCTCCCGACCACACGATCACACCCGGCAACCGGGGCAACCGGAGCGGCCCCGTCGACCCGGCGTCGTGGAAAGCCCCATCCGCAGAGATGGGGGACGCGATGCGTCGCCTGATCCCGCTCGGACGCGAGGGCGTCGTCGAGGAGTGCGCCAGCACCGCGATCTTCCTCGTCTCGAAGATGGGGGCGTACATCACCGGCACGACAATCAACGTCGACGGGGGGACCCACGCGGCGAGTGGCTGGCTGCGCCGAGATGACGGCGGGTGGACGCACTCGCCGGGGTGGAACACGACGGTGTGACGACGGCGACGTGTGTGTCGGGCTCGCCGCGGGCTGACACCGCGTGCAGCGGCTCGAGCTGCGTGAGGTCGTCGCCGACGGAGAGGAAGTTCACCTCCTCGCAGCCGGCGTGCTCGGCGCTGCCCACTACGTCGCATCCGTGCCGTAGTGGCGACGCGAGTCGGCGAATTCGGCGGCACGGCACCCGCCGAACCGGCCAGGGCGGTGTCAGTTCCGCAACGGCTCGCGCTGGCAAACGGTCCAATCGTCTACCGGATGAGTAAGCGGGTAGCGTGCATGGTTGTGGCGTCGCTGAGTCTGCGCTTTGACCTCCGCATGCCGGGTCTCGACGGCCCGGCCCGTGCGCGTCAGTACGCGGCGTGCCTCGACATTTGCGAGTGGGCCGACAGCCGCGGGTTCGACGGCGTCGGGCTGTCGGAGCACCACTGCTCACCGGACGGCTACCTTCCGGCGCCCCTCGCGCTCGCCGGCGCGATCTTCGGACGGACCCGATCGATGCGGGTCCTCGTCTCGGCCTTGCTCGTGCCGCTCAACGACCCGATCCGCCTGGCGGAGACGATCGCCGTGCTCGATCTCGCCAGCCGTGGGCGGCTGATGATCGTCGCCGGTCAGGGCTACCGGCCGGAGGAGTTCGAGGCAGCCAGCGTCGAGCGACGCCGCGCCGGGAAGCTGCTCGAAAGCAGCGTGAGGGCGATGCTCGACGCGTGGACCGGCGAGCCGTTCGAGTACCTGGGACGGCGCGTGCACGTCACGCCCGCGCCCCTCTCGCAGCCACACCCGTGGTTGGCGATCGGAGGGTCTACGGCCAAGGGAGCGCGACGCGCGGCGCGACTGCGGCTGCCGTTCGCGCCGAGCAGCGCAGCTCCCGGCCTCGCGGACGCCTACCGCACAGCGTGCGAACAGATCGGCTATGGCGGCCGCCTGATCCCGATGACGCCCAGTGTCACGTTCGTCCACGTCTCGGAGGATCCTGAGCGGGACTGGCCCAGAGTTGCTCCGCATGCGCTGCACGACGCGGGGGTCTACGCTGGCTGGCGGACACCGGGCCAACGCGTCGATCTCGTCGACGCGCCGGCGACCACTGATCCGGATCGACTCCGTGCGACCGGCGACTACCGCGTCGTCACGCCCGACGAATGTGTTGCGCTGGTCCATGAGGGCGGGTCGCGCGGTGCGCTCGTCCTGCACCCCCTCATGGGTGGGCTGCCACCCGACCTCGCCTGGGAGAGCCTCGAGCTCTTCGACGCGAAGGTGCGGCCGCGCCTGGGCGGCTCCGCGTTTTTCGGCGCCCCATGAGTTCGCTCACCTTGTGAACGGTATTGTGCCCCTGCGTCATCCGGTCCACAAGGAGGAGCCACGGTGGGCGAGCGCGATGTGACGATCTCGTTCGAGAAGCTGCGGCGCCACGCCTGCGCTGCGACACGGCCAGAACGGACCCTGCCGTGAGCGCGCAGCGCGCGGGACGGACGCTGTTCGCGGCGAGCGTTCTGGGCGCCCTCAACACGCTGAACGCCTACCGGCCCTTCGTCCGGAAGGGCAACGCAGTGATAGCGGCGATGGCCGCTGGCTCGCTCACCTCGGAGCTCCCGCTCCAGACGATCGCGTGGCAGCAGCTGGCGACGCTCCGGTTCGCGCGTCGCGGGGCTCTGCGCACCAAGGCCGGTCGCGCCGGGCTCGCGATCTCCGCCGCATCCTGGGTGGCGCTCGCAGGTCTGCACCGGGACGCGCTCCGCTCGGCGGAAGTGCTCGAGGACGCGCTCATCGACGCGCTCGGTACCGGCTACCGGACCCGGATCGTCGCGCCGCGAGCCGCGCCCGTCGACGTGCCGCTGCGCAGGACGCAGATCGCATTGCCCCGCCGCGGCCCGCGGCGACGCTACCTGCACGCACACGACGTCGCGTACGGCGCGTTCGGCGCACGGAACCACCTCGATGTCTGGCGGCGCACCGACCTACCGGCCGGCGCCGGCGCGCCCGTGCTCGTCCAAGTCCACGGCGGGGCGTGGTCCATCGGCGAGAAAACCGGACAGGCGTACCCGCTGCTGTCGCACCTCGCCGAGCGAGGCTGGGTCGGCGTCTCCATCACCTACCGTCGCGGCGGCGACGCCGCATGGCCCGATCACATCGTGGACGTCAAGCGGGCGCTTGCGTGGGTGAAGCGGAACATCGCCGACCATGGTGGCGACCCGAGCTTCGTCGCCATCACCGGTGGGTCCGCCGGCGGCCACCTGGCGGCACTCGCCGCGCTGACGGCGAACGAGGCGGTGTTCCAACCCGGATTCGAGGACGAGGACACGCGGGTGCAAGCGGCCGTGCCGCTCTTTGGTGTCTACGACTTCGTCGATGTCGAACGCGACGGCGTTCCTGACACGGAGAAGTTCGTCGAGCGAGTGCTGTTCCGTACCACGCTCGCCGAGGACCGCCTCCAGTGGGAGCAGGCATCGCCGGTAGCGTGGGTGGGGCCGGATGCGCCCGCGTTTTTCGTCGTCCACGGTGCGAACGACGTATTCGCGCGCCCGGCGCAGGCGCGCCGGTTCGTCGAACTCCTTCGCAAGGAGTCGTCCGCTCCCGTAGCCCACGCCGAACTGCCGAGGGCGCAGCACTCCTTCGAGATCTTCACGTCGGTCCGAGCAGTGAATACCGTCCGTGCGATCGAGCGCTTCCTCGACACCGTGTACTGCGATGCCCGGCGCGCCGAGCCGATGCGGTCGTCTACTTAGGCAGGGCTCGCTCCGATGGATCCCGACCTAGCGGGATGCGAGCGCCTGCTCCACCGCGTCTGCAGTGCCGAGGTCGACGATGGCGTTGTTGACGCGCTTGAACGCGGCCACGGGGTCGGCGATGGGCTGCATCCCTGCGAAGGCGACGGTAGTGGCGACGGAGTCCCACTTGTAGGCGACTGCCAACCGATAGCGGTCCCAGATCTCGTCGATCGACGCGTCCCTGACGCCGTTGGCTTGGAGACCCATGACGTAGTGCTCGACGAGGGGCCGCTCATGTTTTCGGCGCAAGGACGTCGGGATCGCGCTGACCAAGAAGTGGGCAAAGTCCTGGATGCCGTGGCGACGATGGATGAGCTGCCAGTCGTACAGCCCCGCGTGTCCCTCCTGCGTCGTCCAGGTCTTGCCGAGGTGAGAGTCGCCGTGGACGAGCGTGAGCGGCGGGCGCTCGGCGATGCGATCCATCTCCGGCGCGTTGTCACCGAAGAGACGGATCACGCGTCGGACGTCGGCGGGGAAGTCCTTCGCGTAGTCGGTGCTCGTGATGCGAGTTCGAGCGCGGCGATCGAACTCACGTTGGTACCACCGGCCAGCCCGCTCCGATGCCGGCCGGACCCACGAGAGGTCGCTGGCGAAGCGTGGGCTCTCCCAAAACGGGGCGTGCAGTGTTGCAAGCGCTGTCGTCACTGCGAGGGCATGCTCGGGCGTGCAGCGGTCGAGGATCGAGTACGGGCGGTGCCCTCGCTCGTCCATGTCCTCGAGTACGAGCAGGAAACGCGCGCCCGGTCCCTTGACTGTTACGAACGCGATGGGTGCCATGTCTTCTGGCAGGTCGGCGCGCACCGTGCGGTAGAAGTCGACCTCGGTGCTCGACATGCGCAGCGCCGCCACCATCGTGCGGTTGCGGGCACAATCCGGGGTCGTCTTGATGAACACGACGCCGGGGAGCCCCGCGGACCGGCCGGCCTCGTTCCACTGGAGACGGAGCCGCTGGCGACTCGTGGTGCCGGAATGGCCGCCCACGACCTCCGTGCGTTCCACGCGCGCGCCGGCGACGCGGCCGCCGATGCTCTTCGAGAGCCACTCCGGGTTCACCTGCTCGAGCGAGTGTGGTCGGGGCGCGAGGACGCGCGGCAGCACGGCCAGAGCGGCCTGGCCGACACTTACCGGATCGGAAATCAGCTCACGGATTTTTTGGACCGCACCGCCGAGTTGCATCACGCCTCCCTGCGAATCATCGAAGGTCTAGCAGACAGCCTTACGGCGAGAGGAGGGCGGCGCGGCGAGAAATGTGTTGTGTTCCGCGCGTCGCGTCCATCGAATGCTGACGACCGGCGCGACAGAACTGTTGCGATTCTGCCGAGTGCCTTGACACAGATACAGGATGCGGATTAAATTGGGTCGATCACGACGCTCTGGTCGCGCGTTCGGGCGCGTCGACGCGGCTGGCTTCTGCTTCTCGATATGGGGGTGTTCGATAGTGACTCGACGGATTGGTCGGAGCCGGCTGGTGCTCATCGGGATCGTCGCGCTGGCGCTCGTCGCCGCTAGCTGCGGCAGCGACGACGACGGGGGCGCATCAGACACGACGGCGGCCGGAGGCGGAACGGCGACCACGGTCGCCGGGAAGGCATGTTCCGGCGATCCGATCAAGATCGGCCAGATCGTCGCCCTCACGGGCCAGCAGACCTTCCCCGACCTCGCGGCCGGGGCTCGGGCGGCGGTGGAGGCCGAAAACAAGGAATGCCGCCTCGACCGGCCGCTGGAGCTCGTCCAATGCGACGGCAAGAACGATCCGAACGCGGTGGCCGAATGCGGGCGCAAGATGGTGTCGGAGGGGATTGTCGCGCTGGTGACGTCGGTCGACCCCGCGATCGATTCGGCCTTGAGTATCATCTACGCGGCGAAGATCCCGCACGTCGCGAACTCGGCGAGCTCGACTTTGGACAGCACGAGCCCACTGTCGTACCCGATCAACCCGGCCGCCATGGCCCAGGGCTACGGCGTGCCGTCCATCGGCAAGGCCCTCGGCAGGAAGAGCATCGTGTACGTCGGTCCTGACGTGCCGGGGACCGAGTTCCTGAGCGGGATCGTCAAGCGCACCGCGGCCGATTTCGGACTGCAGTTCAAGGAGGTCGTCCGCATCCCGGTCGATGCCACCGACTTCGCGCCGTACGCCCAGCAAGCAATCGCCACCGGAGCGGACGTGATCCAGTTCGCGGCCGGCGCAGCGGTCGAGGAACGGTTCCTCAACGGGCTCATCGACGCCGGCGTCGACTTCGAGAAGACGACCGTCGTCGTGCCGCTCAGCACGACCACACCGGCACTTGTCAAGGCACTGGGCAGCGACGCCGACGGCGTCTACGTGCAGGGCTCCCAGTGGCCGCTCGACGACACGAGCAACGAGGGCATCGCCCGGATGCTCAAGGAGATGAACGACGCCGGTGAGAAAGACCTCGGGGTCGCCGGCATCAGCGGCAACACCGGCGTGCACGTCCTCGCCGACATCTTGGCCGACCTTCCCACGATCGACTCGGCGTCCATCGTCGCTGCGCTCAACAAGGGCTACACCGTCGATCGTCCGGAGTTCGGCGTGTCGGTGTGGGGTACTCCGGCGTTCCCCAACGACCCGGCCCTGAGCCAGTTGCGGGTCTTCACCAAGGAGATCTCGATATCGCGTATCAAGGGCGGGAAGATCACACCCGTCGTGGACGACTTCGTCGACGTCACGACGGACTACAAGATCAACAAGTAGGCGCGGGAGAGCCCTGCACGCAGCACGCTCCGCGGACTCACGTGTAGCCGTCGCTCTCTTGCGTACAGGTCTGGCCCGAGACTTGCCCCGACGCCTCGGCTGTCCTGCTATCGATCTGCCGACCCGCCGCTCCAACCCTCACCGGCACCGCATGGCCTGATAAGAGCCCGCCCTCAACCGAGTGGCCCATCACTGGTCTGCCAGCACCGCCGGATCGACCCTTGACAACCCATAGGAGCATCGGTCGGAGCGCATTACGCCACCAGCCGGAGCCGCACAGAACGCCGTCGTCACAGTCGGCAGCCAACGTCGTCCGTATCCCGCGACCAGACCCCGCATAGATCCGAAGAGCCGGTTATTGGGGCTTCAATCGGCGGTGGGCGCTGAACGCGGCGACGAGGTTGCGCGATCGGCGTTGCAGGTAGTCGCGTTTGCGGCGTGCGGCCGGTTCGGCGGGCTCTGATCGCCGTCATGCCGGCGGCAGCGGCGTCGCTTGTGACCACAGCGATCTCCGCCTCTGTGGCCGCGACCCTCGGCTTGCTCCTCCGATGTCGGGCGCCGGCGCAGAGACGGCACGACCAAACGATGCAGCCATGATGGAAGCCGGCGCAGGATCGAGTCGGGGGACAGGGAGTTCGCTGAGCATCGGCCCCCCTGCCGGCGCGCGTGTCGATGTGACACCGACTCCGCGAAAACTCCGCGGACGCGGCGGAATTCGCCGGCACCGCCCGTAACGGACCGACACGAAAACAGGAGTGTGACCTGCGCCGATGCCGTAGGTCGTGGATGGCGACGACCGCCCGAATCTCCCTTACAAGGAGGGGGTCGGGGGTTCGAGTCCCTCCACGCCCACACGCTGTTGTCAGAATCACAACGTTTGTCCTGGTCGGAGGGGTTTCGTTGGCCGATCGCCCGTCCGGTCGGTCGACCGCTCGCTGCGCCACGGGGACGGCCTCCGGAGTAGCCCGGTGGCGAGCTTCTGCGGCCTTCGCCCCCAGGACACGGACAGACCAATGAATCCTCGTGGTCGATCGATCCGTTGGCGAGATCGGCGCCGAGATGCTGACAACGGCGAGTGACGGCGAACAGCTCACCGTCCGCGTTTCCGACCGCGTGCCGTCTGGCACCGCGGACGACCCCTGGCACCCACGAAGTCGGGGTTGTCTGGGTGCCGATCCGAGTCCACGCGCGTCGCACGGAGAGACGACTTGCTCAACGGGTGTCTCGCTCACACCCAGAGCCAGATGGGCGCCGCGGCCGGCCGCGTTCCTGATGGGAGGTCGGCGTCTTGATTCCTACGACCCGATCCTGAACCAGCTTGCGCAAGACTTGGAGGGTGAGCCCCGATTTGCCGGGCGGGACCGTGACGTTCGTGTTCACGGACATCGAGGGATCCTCGCGTGTGTTTCGCCGGTTGGGGAAGGGTTACGTCGGCCTGTTGGAGCGTCATCGCGGTCTGCTGCGCGAAGTGTGGGAGCCGCATGGGGGTCGGGAGGTGGAGACCCAAGGTGACGCCTTCTTCGTCGCGTTCGCTGACCCGGCGGCAGCGCTGCAGGCGTGCGTTGCAGCGCAGGAGGCGCTGCGATCGGAGCCGTGGCCGGAGGGGGCGACGATACGGGTGCGGATCGGCATCCATGCCGGCCTTGCCTACCCGCGCGGTAACGGCTACGTGGCGTTCGCTGTCCACCAGGCGGCCCGCGTCGTCTCCGCGGCGCACGGAGGTCAGGTCCTTGTCACGGCGCCGACAGTGAGTGCTGGCGCGCCGCCGGCCGGCGTGCGCCTGCAGTCGTTGGGTCACTATCGCCTCAGGGACTTCGACGACGCGGTGGAGTTACTCCAAGTCGATGGACTCCGTCCTTCAGAGCACTTCCCGGCGCCGCGGGCAGTTCCAGCTGACGGCCACAACCTGGTGCGCCGGCGTACGGCGTTCATAGGCCGCCACTCGGACCTGGCGGAACTGGAGCAGCTGGTGCAGGCATCCAGGTTGGTCACCGTCGCCGGTGTTGGAGGTCTGGGCAAGACGCGGCTTGTCACAGAGTGGGGCCTCACCTTCGCGAGCGGTTGGCCCGACGGGATCTGGATCATCGATCTGTCGGCTGTTGGCGAGCCGCTGCTGATCCCTGCGGCGGTCGCCGACGCGGTGGGCATCGCCTTGGCTTCTCCGGATGACCCGTGGGAGGAGGTTGTGCGCGAACTGGCGAGCAGTCGGGCCGTGCTGATCTTCGACAACTGCGAACATCTCACCGCTGCGGTCGCGGATCGGGTCGATGATCTCTTGGATCGCTGCCCGAAACTGACGGTTGTGGCGACCAGTCGAGAGCCGCTCGGCCTCGGTGACGAGCACGTGTGCCGACTCGAGCCGCTGAACGCGGAGCACGACGGTGTCCAGTTGTTCATCGATCGCGCCCGCAGCGCCCGTCACGGACTCCGACTGGAAGGCGATGAGGAAGTCATTGCCACGATCTGCCGTCACCTCGACGGGCTCCCTCTGGCTATCGAGCTGGCGGCCGCTCAAACCGTCCACTTGGGCGTGCGCGCCATCCTCGCAGGGCTTGACCAACAGCGCCTGTCGATGCGCAATCGCGACCGCAACGTGCCCGAGCGCCAGCGCACCATGCAGGCCTTGCTCGACTGGAGCTGGCGGCTCCTCGACGTTGATGAAAGAGCCGGGCTCGCTGCCATCAGCGTGTTCGCGGGCAGCTTCGACCTGGACACAGCCACGGTCGCCATCGCAGCAGATCAGCAAGCCGCCGCGGACACGGTTTGGTCGTTGATCGACAAGTCACTCATCGTCGCCGACCTCACCGCCAACGAAACTCGCTACCGATGTCTGAACTCAATACGCGCCTACGCCCGCTACCGGCTCGACGAGCTCGGACAGAGCGCCCTTGTCGGTGGCCGAGTCGCCCGACGGTTTCTGGCGCGCTTCGGACCGCAGCTCGATCGGATCGATCAGCAGCGGGTCTACGAACGCGCCGTCGAGGTCGACAACCTTCGCGGCCTCATTTCGATCTTGGCCGCTTCCGATCAAGAGACGGCCCAAGCGCTGGCGTGCACAATCATCGACCAAGCCGCGTACGTGTCGAGCGCTCTCGACGAGGGACTTGCATACCTCGCTCTGCTGCCGATGGATAGCGTCAATCGGCTCTGCCTGCTGACGCGATGCGCCACCCAGGCCAACAACGCCGGCAACCCGACCTTCGCTGAGACTCTGCTCGACGAGGCTGTCGCACTCCGCGTCGCGCTGGGCGGCGAAGCGGCGTGGGATGACGTGGCCCTCGACCATCAGCTCGGCATAGCCGCCATCATCCGAGGCGATTCTCAGGCAGCACTGGAGGTGGCGGAACGCGCCGCAGCTCACGCCACGACAGCCCGAGGCCGATCACGTGCCTTCAACCTCCACGCACTCGTCGAGAGCGAGTTCGGTGAGCCCGCCCGCGCTCAGAAATGGTTCCAACTCAGCCTGGAAACCGATCTCGAGATGGGCGACATCAACCGCGCAATGATCGACTACAACAACCTCGCAGAGAACGCCCTACGCGCCGGTGATGGTTCTGCCGCGGCTCAGCACCAGCGGCACGCGCTCGGCATCGCTCAACAGCTCGGCAGTGAGCTCGTCATCGCCTTCTCGGGCATCGTGTCGGCTCGCCTCGCCGCCACTACGGGCCGGTGGGCCGACGCGACACGCCTCCACGCCCATGGCATCATCACGCTCGAGCGCCTCAACTGCCCGCTGTATCCGGGTGACCAGGCCAGTAGCGATCGATTCCTCGAAGAGGCACAGGCCGCCCTCGGACCCGATGCTTTCACGAGGCTCCACGCCGACGGCGAGTCCTTCGCGATGACGGACGCCGTTGCCCTCGCCGACGACATCTTGACGGCGGAGTCGTCATCGTCATGAACGATGCCCCAACCCGTCGACGGAGCCGGCCCCCGCGATCGCGGGCCGCCAGGCGTCTGTCGACGAGTCTGTGCCCGCGCTGAACGGCGGCACGCACACACCGAGGACGCGTCCATGGTGAAGCCGTGGCGCAGCGAATTGCACTGGCGGGTCATCGCGGTCGGTCGTGCGGTCACACCGCACGACGAACACACAGAACGCGTGGCGCCACCCGAGCAGAACACTCCGGGGATCACCCACATGTCTGCTCACCGATCTGGCGATCTGCGTCACGTCGGCCGACATCCACAGGACGACGCGTCCCGCGGCAGAACCGATCGGCATTGCCGCGTCGATACGCGAACGGCGATGGAGCGTGCGCGCAGATCGTCGGCAACAGCACCTCGAGTTCTGACCGCGAGGCCACGGCGACAGGGGGGTCTCCTCGGTGCCCTCAAGCGATCGGCGCTAGGATCTTGACGCCTGCTCGCACAAGCTGTCGGCGCACGGTTGCGGCGTCGACAAGCCGGGCTTGACCAGTGAGTGGGGGCCCGAGAGAATCGCCGCGATGCCGGATAGAGTGACGATTGACCTGATCGACCGGCCAGCGTGCGGCGTGTGGCGCGTGCTTCATCAGAGCAGGGCAATCAGGACCGCAAGCCCAGAGGGCATGCGCGCGCTGCTCGTTTTGGGGACGGCCCGCTTCGGTCCGCGCGTGCGCGTCTCGCCGACGCTGCGACGGCTTGCCCTGCTCGCTGTGTGGGACCGCGAGAACGTCGACGCGCGCTGGACCGGCGCGTTCGGCGATCTCTGCAGCGGTGCCCGCGAGCATTGGCACGTCGAGGCCGAGGTGGTTCGTGCGGCCTTCTCAGCTCCTTGGAGGGGTTGGACGCCGGACGTCGGCGACGCCCGTCCGCTCGATCTCGCCGAGCCGGCGCTGATCGTGATCTCCGGCGACTTGCGTGCACGGTACCTCCCCGCCTTCTACTGGGACGGCGGCGCCGCGATCAGGCATGCGTTCGCACAGCCCGGCTACCTTGGGGGTCTATACCTCGTTAGCTCGCCGCTCAACACGACCTCGTGCACTTGCTGGCGGACCTACCGAGAGGCCCGCGACTTCGCCTTCAAGCCTGGCGGTCACTTCGACGCTATGCGCCGCGACCGCGCAGGCGGGCACCACCAGACTGACTATTTCCTGCGACTGCGCCCGCTCGTCGAGCGCGGTAGCCTCGCCGGCACCACGCCGCTGGCGCACGTGCTCTCGCGGCCGGCGGCCACGTCGTAGCCGACGGAAGCGGACCCGCACGGCGAGACGCTGCGGTCTGATTCGAGGACTACTGGGCCCCGATCGACATGCAGTACGAACTCAGGACGGAGGCATGGGCTCCGCCCGGCTTCGCAGATGACCGCAAGCTCGAGGGCACCGTTGATCGCCTTCGCGATTGGGTCGCTCAGACCGTTCTCTCCGATCCAAGCGACGCGCACAAGTAGCGCGTATCTGCCGTTAGGCGCTACCTCTCAGATAAGCGGACCCGACCAGAACGCGCGCTCAGATCGTCGGTGACAGAACCACGGGCGTTGGCTGCACGCGCTTGAGTACGGAACGGCACCTCGGTGTGCACATGGCGGTAGGTGCTAGTTGCCTCGTCGTGGACGGATGGTGATGCCGTCGCGCACGAGTTCTCGGCGCACGGTTGCCGCGTCCACGCCGTGCGCTCTCCCGATCGTGGCGAAGGAGTCGCCCAAGAGATATCGATGCGAGGCATCGGTGATGTCGTCATCGGTCATCTTCCGGAGGTTCACTCGACGTTGGACGCCGCGTCGCTCGAGGTGCGCGGCGACGGTCCGACGGTGAACACCGAAGCGGTCGGCGTGCGCGGGCAGCGACTGGCCGGCCCGGTGCCGGGCGACCAGCTCGTCCACATCGGCGTCGGTTAGTCGGCGCTGAATCTGGTCGCGCGCGGGGTTTGAAAGCTGTCCCGTTTCCTCAAGACGGCGTGATCGCGAGGAGCAGGCGGGTCCTACCAGGCTCTCCGGAACCCTCCCTAGCAACTCACAGGACCCCATCACCCCTTGTCCCACAAGGGTTTCCACCGGTTCGGGAGGGTTTGAAAGCCGTCCCATAAGGTCCACCAGCTTCGAAGTGGTCAAGCGAGGCTGTCGTGGTTGGGCGGGATGTCGTGGTTGAGCGGTTGTGAGCCGCCGAACCACCACATGCTTGGAACAGAAGTGGCGCGCCGCCTACTGCTGGTACCGCTCGACAACCTCCTCCGGCCGTACCGTTGCGGCGTCGGGGTCCGCGCCGCTTGCCCGTCGGGCCCGCCGTTGGCGGAGCAGATCCCAGCATTGGTCGAGTGAGACTTCGATCGCTCGTAGGCGAGCGAGCTCCTCCTGTGAGAGTCCGGTGCCGGCATGCGATCGCTCGAGCGCGTGCTCCTCGTCGGCCAACTCGCTGATCCGGCGCACGACCTGTTCGTCGTCCATGGCGCTGAGGGTCCCCTTCCGTCGAGCTACTTCCTAGGCTTGCGCCAATGGCGACAACACGCAAAGCAACCACGGAATGGCGAGGATCCCTCATGGACGGCGCCGGGACGGTGTCGCTCGAATCGTCGGGCCTCGGCACCTTCGACGTCACGTGGGCCTCCCGCGCAGAAGAGCCGGCCGGGCGCACGAGTCCTGAGGAGCTCATCGCCGCCGCGCACTCGGCGTGCTTCTCGATGGCGTTGTCTCACGCGCTGGCTCAAGGCGGCAATCCGCCCGAGCGATTGGAGACCTCCGCCGACGTCACCTTCCAACCCGGTGAGGGCATCACCGGGATCCTCATCACGGTGCGCGGCACCGTCCCCGGGCTGTCGGCCGAGCAGTTCAAGGAGGCGGCAGAGGGAGCCAAGGCGAACTGCCCGGTGAGCAAGGCGCTGACCGGAACGACCATCACCCTCGACGCCGCGCTCGCCTGAGATCGCCGGCGTTCTGTGGGCCTTCCTCCGTTCTGTCGGTAGTTATCCGGCTAGACCCCACAACTACCGACAGAACGGCGTGAGGGCGGTGATGTAGTCGGCGAGGCGGAGGGCGACCTCGACCGCGAGTTCCGGGTCGCTGAGGTCGGGGTCGGGCCACGTCTCCGACACCCGCCGCCAGTCGTCGGGCCGGCCTAGGAACGGCCCGACGACGGCGTCGGCTCCGAGCACCTTCCGCCACCGCTTCTCCGAGGACACCAGCCGGGCGATGACTTCGTCGTTGTCGACCCGCTTCGGATGCTCGGCGTGGAACCCGATCTCCAGGGCCAGATCCGCGGCGCCGTCGGCGTGGCGGGCGCTGAGGACCTGCGCCTCGTAGTGCTCCCGGGTCGGCTCGCCAGTGCCGAACCACACCTTCAAGCCGTAGCGCCGGGCTCGGTACCGCCACTCGCCGACCGTCGCAGGCAACAGTGCTCGCAGGGCCTCACCCACCTCGTCGAAGAACTCCAACTCCACGAGTAGTCATCGTCGCACGGTCGGGACGACGCGGCCGACGGCGGACAGGGTGCGGGCGCTCGGCCGTCGAAGCCCGTCCCATGCTCGGGAGGGTTGGGCCGACGCGCCGCGCTGGTCGTAAATGCTGACCGCCGTGCTCCTCCCAGAGGCCCTGCCGCTCGCAGCGCAGTGGGGCGCAGTTGGCGGTGCTCGACAGCCATCTGGCCGCTCGGCTGGACGCCTTCGACGCCGCCGGGGATCCGGTCCCTTTCGGGTCCACCTACGCACTCCGGTCGGCGTGCCGTTCGAGGCCCGGCTCCGGTTCCAGCCGACCGATCTGGTCGTGCCGGTGGGCGGGCACCTGCGCCGCACGATCGCGGGTTCCGTCAGCGTGAACCCGGGCCTGAGCCAGGTCGGCATCCCCGAGCCGGTGTTCATGGGACCGTCGCAGCGCCCGGCGCCGACGCCGAGTACATCGCCCCGATCCCGCGCTAGAAGTCGGGGTCGGCAGGGGCGAAGTCGTCCCACGTCGGGCTGTGCTCGTCGACCGGCTCCGGGTCAGGGGTGGGCGCGCGGTCCGGCACCGGCGGCGCGGGCGCGTGGGGGCCGATCACAATCGCGGCGAGCGCCGTGGTGATCGGCACGGATGCCACCAAGCCGATGCTGCCGACGAGCGTGCGGACCACCTCGACCGCCACCGTCTCCGATGTGACCACATCAGCGAGGGACCGACTCGCCTCGCTGAACAAGAGCAAGAGCGGGAGCGCCGCCCCTGCGTACGCGAGCACGAGCGTGTTCACCGTCGAGGCGATGTGGTCGCGCCCGATGCGAATGCCAGCGCGGTAGAGGTCTCGGGCTGGCAGCTGCTCGTCGGTGCGGTGCAGTTCCCACACGGCCGACACCTGGGTGACGGTCACGTCGTCGAGCACGCCGAGCGACCCGATGATGATCCCCGCGAGGAGCAGACCCTTCAGGTCGACCTGCCCTGCGGTCAGCTGGAGGAAGCCGGCCTCCTCTTGGGCCAGGCCGGTGAACTTGGCCGCGCCGACGAACAACAACGCCAACAGGCCCGTCAAGCCGAGCGCCGCGAACGAGCCGAGAAGCGCGACGGTCGTGCGTTCGTTGAACCCATGAGCGAGGTACAGCGCGAGGAACGCGACGACGGCCGCTCCCACCAGGGCCACCGCCAATGGGTCGTGGCCGCGTAACAGCGACGGCAACAGGAACACCACGAGCACGACCAGGCTCAGCGCCAGGCCGGCGAGCGCCATGAGGCCACGCACTCGGCCCAGCGCGATGACGACCGCCGCGAAGATGAACGCGAGCAGCAGCATCGGCCGGTGGCGCTGGAACTCGGCGAACTGGTACTGCGCTCCCGCTGGCGCGTCCGGCTCGTAGCTGAGCACCACGCGGTCGCCCTTGTGGATGGTGACGATGCCCGCGCCGAGTGGCAGCTCGAGCGGGACGAGCGTGCCTTTCTCCTTGCCCTCCGTGACCCGGGCCTCGACCTCGTTGCACTGGTACACCTGATCGGCCGACGAGAACGAGCACGGCTCGATGTTGGCCTGCTCGACTGTGGCGTTCAGCAGGCGGGCGAAGCCGAGCGCGTTGTTGGTGACTTCGGGGGCCGAGCCCCTTGGCCACAGGATGGCCAGCCCGATCAGGGTGGCCAGCGCGCAGACGCCGATCGCCCCGAGGAGCAGCCGGCGAGTTCGGGCTGGCGCGGGCCACGCGTCGCTCAGGTCGAGGGGATCGTGATGGTGGTGGGCCACCAGCCCAGAGTCTGGCCCCGGGTCAGCGCGGGTTCGGCGATGCGGCGTCGGGCTCGCTCGTCTCATCGGCCGCGTTGCGCCGCTTCGCGCCGCGGCGAGCGTTCCAGGCCATCGTCCGCAAGCCGGCGACCGCCGTGACGACGTAGGGAGCGCCGTTGGCGACGCACTGCATGCACATCGTTGACCAGCTTACGCGCCAGCGTGCGGCCCTACGTCCCCGCGAGCTCAGCGACGACCGGCGCCATTGCCTCGTACACATCGCCTTGGAGCACCCAGTAGCTGATGCCCCAGCGCTCGCGGGCGGCGCGGACCTGGTCGCAGATCTCGGGGATGGTGCCGAACCACGCGTACGGGATGTCCATCACGTCCTCCGGCGGCAGCCCGAACCCGGGGGCCATGCCTTCGGCCAACCCGCGCCGGTCGTCGGTGATGAGGCAGATGAAGACGAGGACGTTCAGCTCGATGGCGTCGAAGCGGTCGCCGGCGGCGTCCCGGACGATGGCCAGCTTCTCGTCGATGCGCGTGGCCAGAGCGTCGGCCGCGACCTCCGGTGTGACCGCCCCCGCGGACAGTGACGGGTTGATGCCGACGATGTCGGCGTGGCGAGCCGCGATACGCAACATCCGCGGCCCGCCGGCGCCGATGAGCATCGGCGGGTGAGGCTGCTGGACGGGCTTGGGCAGGCCGTCCAACCGGGCGATCGTGTAGTGCTTCCCGGTGAACGAGAACGGGCCGGGCGCGAAGAGGCCCTTGTACACCGCGATCGCCTCTTCCATCCGGCTGATGCGGACGCCGTCACGATCCTTGGGGATGCCCGACTGCTCGTAGTCAGTGGTCAACCAGCCGGCGCCGAGCCCGAACTCGAGCCTGCCTCCGGACAGGACGTCGATCGAAGCGAGCTCCTTGGCCAGGACGACCGGATGCTTGTAGTCGTTGTCGTGCACGAGCGTCCCGACCCGCAGCGTCGTCGTCGCGTCGGCGGCCGCGGTCATGGCGGGGATCGGCGCGAGCTGCTCGCCGAAATGATCAGGGACGAACATCGTGCTGTAGCCGAGATCCTCGACCTTGCGGGCCAGCGTTGCCCACTCCTCGCCATCCTTCGCCGTGTGCGCCTGCACGCCGAAGCGGAACGCCCGAGGATTCGCCATGGCCGGCAGGGTAGTGGTGGCCGTGACGCCAGCGGCCGGGGTGACGGCCTATAGCCTCTGCCCTGCGTGCGGTACCTGCTTCGGTTCGTAGTGGTGTTGGCGGTGGCGGCTCTCGGTCTAGCCGTCAGCGCGGCCGCGCTCGCACCCCAGGCCAGTCATATCTTCAGTGCTAATCACGGCACGGCGGCTCCCATCAACCTCGACGTCCTCGCCACCCGATCGCTCGTGTTCGACCGGAACGGCACGCTGCTCGCCAGCCTCCACGCCGAGGAGAACCGGTCACCGGTCAGGCTTGACGAGGTCCCACAGCTCGTGCGTGACGCGATCCTCGCGGTGGAGGACGACCAGTTCTACGAACACAAGGGCGTCGACTTGAAGGGCACCTTGCGCGCGCTGTTCGAGAACGTCTCGTCCGGCAACGTCGAACAAGGCGGCTCGACGATCACGATGCAGGTCGTGAAGAACGCGTTGCTCACGCCCGAGCGCGACCTGTCCCGCAAGGTGCGCGAGGCGGTTCTCGCCAGCCGGCTCGAAGAGCAGATGACGAAGGACCAGATCCTCGAGCGCTACCTCAACACCGTGTACTTCGGCAACGGCGCCTATGGCGTGCAGGCCGCGGCCGAGACCTACTTCGGCAAGAGCGTCGGCCAGCTCGACTGGGCCGACGCCGCGCTCCTGGCGAGCATGATCCGCTACCCGTCCGCGTACGACCCGTTCAAGAATCCGCAGCTGGCGCTCGAGCGGCGACGGCTCGCACTGCAACGCCTCGTCGAGACCGGCCATCTGAGCCAGGACGCCGCGGACCTCTATGCCTTCACGCCGCTGCCGACGGCACCGGTCGATCTCTTGCCGCCGCCCAACGACTACTTCGTCGAGGAAGTCAAGCAGCAACTCCTTGACGACCCGCTGCTTGGAGCGTCGCCCACCGACCGCTACAACGCCGTGTTCAAGGGAGGGTTGAAGGTCTACACGACCTTCGATCCCACGATGCAGTACCTGGCGTTGACGGCCCGCAACGAGATCATCCCGGGCGACGGCAATGGGCTGTTCGAGATCCCCACCCGCGACGCGGCGGTCCTCGCTGACTGCCACGCGCCCGAGGGCGCGACCTCGTGCGTCGGTGGCACGTCGTTGGTGTCGGTGGAGCCGTCGACCGGCGCCATCCGGGCGATGGTGGGTGGGCCGGGCTTCGAGAACTACAAGTACAACCTGGCCACCGCGGCGAACCGCCAGCCGGGGTCTTCCTTCAAGACCTTCGTCCTCGTCACCTTGCTCGAGAACGGCTTCGTGCCCAACGACACGGTGAACGGCAGCGCGCCGTGCAAGATCCCGAACCCCGGGGGCGAGCCCGATCCGTACATCGCCAGCAACGCCGAGGGGAGTGGCGGAGTCGCGCCCATCACGTCGCAGACCGCGGGTTCGGTCAACTGCGCCTACCTTCGGCTCGGTCAGATCGTCGGGGTCGACAAGGTCGTCGAGCAGGCCAAGAAGATGGGGGTCACCGCCCCACTCGCCGCCTATCCGTCCCTGCCGCTAGGTGTGTTCGGCGTGTCCCCGCTCGAGATGGCAGGCGCCTACGCGTCGATCGCCAATGACGGCATCTACAACAAGCCCTATTACATCGACCGCATCGAAGACCGCACCGGCAACGTGCTCTACGCCCACCAGGCCGACGGGCATCGGGCCATGTCCCAGCAGACCGCCCGGCTCGCGGCGGACGTCCTCGAGCACGTCGTCACCGGGGGCACCGGGACCCGGGCCAAGATCTCCGGCCGCACCGTCGCCGGGAAGACCGGAACGGCGCAGGACAACACCGACGCCTGGTTCGTCGGCTTCACACCGCAGTTGTGCACCGCGGTGTGGATGGGTTCCCCCGACGCCAAGGTCCCGATGCGCAACGTCGGCGGCATCAAGGTGTTTGGCGGCACGTATCCGGCCCGCGTCTGGCAGCGGTTCATGTCCGGCGCGCTCGACGGCCAGCCGGCGACATCGTTCCCCGAACCCGAGAAGACACGGGGCGGCAAGTACCTCCACCTGAAGGGTGAGCCGGACGATAAGCCGTCCGCCACGAGCCCATCCGATGACCGCGGCGGAGGGGGCGGCGGGGGCGACGGATCGCCGAGCACCGTCGACACCACCCCGACCACTAAACGAGACCCGCCGGCCGACGACTCGACGACGACTTCGGGCCCCGACCTCACGATCCCTCCCGGCGACGGGTGAGCGCCGACCAGTTCGAGGCGCTGTTGGCGGTTCAGGCCGTCGACACGGAGATCGATCAGTTGCGTCATCGTCGGGCGACGCTTCCCGAACGGGCCAAGTTGAAGGAGGCCAACGACCGGCTGGCCGCGCTGGAGCGCGACCGCGTCGGCGTCGCGGAGCACAACGACGCGCTGACCGCTGCGGGCCACAAGCTCGAGGATGACATCGCCGCGGTGACCGGGAAGGCCACCGAGGTCGACCGGACCCTGTACTCCGGCACGGTGAGCGCGCCTCGGGAGCTCACCGCCCTTCAGGAGGAGATCGCCGCGCTCGGGCGCCGGCAGCGGGCGCTCGAGGACAAGCTGCTCGAGTTGATGGAGGAGGCCGAGCCGGTCGAGGCTGAGCTTCTGTCGCTCGACGATGAACGGGCCGAGCTCGATACGATCGCGGTGAACCTCACCGCTGATCTCGCGGAGGCCGAGGCCGAGATCGACACCGCGCTGACCGCGCTCACCTCCCGCCGCTTCGACGCCGCGATTCCGGTGCCCAGTGATCTCCTGAGCGACTACGAGAAGCTGCGTGATCGTCTCGGCGGCATCGGGGTGGCCCGCTTGGTCGGCAACCGGTGCGGGGGCTGCCACCTGACCCTGTCGGCGGTGGAGGTCGATCGCATCAAGCACGTGACGCCCGATGAGGTCGTGCACTGCGAGGAGTGCGGGCGGCTCCTCGTGCGCTGAACCACCGCATGTTCCTGTGGTTCGCCGGCGGAGCCGCCGTCATCGCGTGGCAGGTCTTCCGGAGCCCCGCGCTCGACTACCGGGTTGTCATGCTCGGCAGCGTGGCGCCCCTGCTCGACGCACTCTTCGGCGGCGTGCGACCGCTGCACACGTTGCTCGCCGCGGTGGTCGCGTTGCTGCTCGTCATGGTCACCACCCGGCGCCGGCGGCTGGTACGGAGGCGGTGGCTCGGCGTGCCCATTGGGATGTTCCTCCATCTGGTGCTCGACGGTGTGTGGACGGACACCGGACTGTTCTGGTGGCCGCTGTTCGGCGACGGTGGTAACGGCGCGCGGGGCCGATTGCCGGAGGTCGATCGGGGCGCGCTGTCGTTCGTGCTCGAGCTCGCAGGGATCATCGCCCTCGTGTGGTTCTGGCGACGCACGGGGTTGGCCGATGACGCCGTCGCGCGCCGGCGGTTCGTGCGCACCGGCCAATTGCCACGGACACACGTGGTGTAGCCATGCTCCATCTCGTCCGTCACGGCCGGACGGCCGAGAACGCGGCCGGGCTGTTGTTGGGGCGGGCCGATCCGCCGCTCGACGCGGTCGGCCGCGCACAAGCCACCGCACTGGTTGCTGCGCTCCCGAAACCCGACCGGGTCGTGTCGAGCCCGCTGTTGCGCGCCCGCCAGACCGCGGAGGCGTTCGGCGCGCCGGTGTCGCTCGACGAGCGATGGATCGAGCTGGACTACGGCACCCTGGACGGGACGCCGCTGAGCGAGACCCGGCCCGAGATCTGGGAGCAATGGCGCGCCGACATCGCCTTCGTGCCCGCGGGCGGCGAGTCGCTGGCCACGCTCGGGTCACGAGTGCGAGAAGCGTGTGACGCGCTGGCTTCGCTAGCCGCGGACAGCGAAGTGGTCGTGGTCACGCATGTGTCGCCGCTCAAGGCCTCCGTGGCGTGGGCGCTCGGTGTGGGCGACGAGGTCGCGTGGCGTTTGTACGTCGCCCCGGCGTCGATCACCCGGATCGGTGTACGTGACGGGCGCGCTGTCCTCCGCTCGTTCAACGAGGTCGCTCACCTCGCCGAACTGCATTCTCGAGGGTGACGCCCACGGAAAGCGAGTGTGTCAGCGTCGATAACGGGAGTTTGGGTGTGGCGTCGGGATGGCAAACTGGTCGGCGACGGTGAGCCGGCCGGGTGGCCGCGGCCCGGCTTCGACCGGGTCGAGGAAGGTCGGGGCTCCAGAGGGCAGGGTGCTGGCGAGATGCCAGTCGGGGTGACCCGCAGGAAAGTGCCACAGAGAACAGACCGCCGATGGCGGCGCCGACGGGAGACCCGCCGGTCCGCACAGGCAAGGGTGAAACGGTGCGGTAAGAGCGCACCAGCGTCCGGGGTGACCCGGGCGGCTCGGCAAACCCCACCCGGAGCAAGGCCAAATCGGGGGTGCTCGCCCGGCAGTGCCGCGAGGCACAACCCCCAGGTGGGCCGCACAGATGGATGGCCACCCAGGCGCCGTGAGGCGCTGGACAGAACCCCGCCTACAGGCCGGCTCACCGTCACCACACCCTCGCAGGCCGCGATAAAGTGTTGTTGACCTGCGGTTTCGCGCTTACCCTCCTTGTCCTCCGTTGACCGCCGGAGTCCCCGAGAGTCCTCAATTCTGAGGACCGATCCATACTTCAAGGTCACGTCGCCGTCCGGTTACCAGCTCGCCAAGTGGTCAGTTTCCCGCCGGCCGGACCGCGCAGCGGATGGACTGCGAGCGCTGGGCGGCGCGGAGAGATCCGTCCTGGT